>Ga0209210_1001428_pt1 | contig 19976 bp, 19 predicted proteins | sample RifGroA1_FD_183991 | JGI IMG/M metagenome (GOLD analysis project Ga0209210, IMG submission 183991) | Contaminated groundwater microbial communities from Rifle, Colorado, USA - Rifle Groundwater A1 (SPAdes) (version 2) | ecosystem: Environmental > Aquatic > Deep subsurface > Groundwater >...
CCGTTTGCCGTGCTTTTATTTGGTACCGGGTTAATATTTCTCGCAATACATCTGCGGAATGTTTTGGTAAACATGCCAAAGTTGGATTTTATCTATTTAATAATTTTACCCACTCTGGTGGTAGTAGCGTATTTGGATGGACTCAGCGGTATTATTGGGGATTTAAGAAATATCATAAGAAAATAAACAATAATGTCCTTTGTTCAACAACGCCCGTTCCGGTGAAAACCGGGCGGGCGGTTTTTGTTTTTACCTATTTTAATTTTTACAACAACGTTGCCGAGACGACTTTGTCTCCCGGTTCAACCCGCATGATGCGCACGCCTTGAGTGACGCGAGAAACGGTGGAAATGGATTCAAGGTCGGTGCGGATGACCACGCCTTTTTTGGAAATAGCGATCATTTCTTTGGTGTCGGGCCCGATAATGAAGGCCGAAACTATTTTCCCGGTTTTTGGAGTAATTTTAGCGGTTTTAACGCCGGAGCCGGCCCGCTTTTGTTTTTTATAGAATTTAATAAAAGTTTTCTTTCCGAAACCGTTTTCCATAATCACCAGGAATTTAGTGTTCTGGTCTTTTGCCGCCGCGGCGCTGATGACATCCATGGCAATAACTTCATCGTCTTGATGAAGCCGGATGCCGTGCATCCCGGCCGTTGCCCGGCCCAAGGGACGCGCGTCTTTTTCCGAAAACCTTATTGCTTGCCCGAGCATGGTGACAAAAATCACCTGATCTTCTCCCGAAGACGCTTTAACCCATTTAAGCGAATCGCCTTTTTTGAGTTTTATGGCGATAAGTCCGGAACGGCGCACCGATTCAAAATCGGCAATCGGGGTTTTCTTAACCAAACCGTTCTTGGTCGCCATCACAAAATATTTTTCCGTACCTTTTGCTTTTAGTTGTTTTTCATTATAGGTCAAAATCGCCTGCACTTTTTCATCGGCGCCTAAGGCGAGGAAATTAACAATCGCTTTGCCGCGCGACTGGCGCGCGCTTTCCGGAATCTCCCACACCTTCGTTTGGAAAACTCGGCCATTGTTGGTGAAAAAGAGCGCGTTGTCATGGGTTTTAGTGGAAACAAAATGGGTTACGGCATCTTCTTCTCTGGTCGACATCCCGGTCATGCCCTTGCCGCCGCGGTGCTGGGCGCGGACAAGCGTCGGGTTCATCCTTTTAACATATCCGGATTCGGTCAAGACAACGACAGCTTCTTCAAGCGGTACCAGATCTTCTTCTTTAAATTCGCCCAAAGCCGTGGCGATAACTTTAGTCCGCCTTTCGTCTCCATATTTTTCTTTAATCGATTGCAGTTCTTTATAAATAATATCCAAAATCTTTTCGCGGCTCTTCAAAATCAGAGTAAGTTCTTTGATTAATTTTTTCTTTTCTAGAAGTTCGTCATCAATTTTCTTTCTTTCAAGATTGGCTAGGGTGGCAAGCTTCATTTCCAGAATGGCACTCGCCTGGATTTCCGAAAATTTGAATTTTGCCATCAAATTTTTCTTTGCGGTTTCGCGGTCTTCCGATTTCTTGATGGTTTTTATAATCTCATCAATATGATCCAGCGCCTTTTTTAAACCCTCCAAAATATGGGCCCGTTCTTCGGTTTTAACCAAGTCGAATTTGGCGCGACGAATCACTACTTCCTCGCGGTGTTTAAGGTAATGCTCCAAAACGGCCTTTAAAGAAAGTACTTGCGGCTGGATACCATCAACCAGCGCCAATAAATTAAGATGGAAAGTTTTTTGAAGATCGGTATGTTTGTAAAGATTATTTAAAACTTTCTGCGGCGCGGCGTCGCCTTTGAGTTCAATTACAATTCTCATTCCTTCTCTGTCAGATTCGTCCCGCAAATCGCGGATACCTTCAATTCTTTTTTCCGAAACAAGCTCGGCGATTTTTTCAAGCATGGCCGATTTGTTAACCTGATAGGGAATTTCGGTAATGATAATCTGCATGTGCCCCTTCTTATCCTCAATGGCTTCCGCCTTGCCCCTTGTGATGATAGGGCCGCGGCCGGTGGCGTAAGCGGCGGCGATGTCGCGTTTAGAATAAATAATGCCGCCCGTCGGAAAATCGGGACCCTTCACAAATTCCAGAAGATCCTCTACTGAAGCGCGCGGGTGCTTTATAAGATGAGAGGTGGCGTCAATTACTTCGGTAAGATTATGCGGCGGAATGTTGGTTGCCATGCCGACGGCGATGCCGACGGTGCCGTTTAATAAAAGCTGGGGAATGGCGGCCGGAAGAACTTTCGGTTCTTTTCTTGTGGCGTCGTAGTTATCAATAAAATTGACCGTGTCTTTTTCAATGTCTTTGAGCAATTCTTCCGAAAGAGAGGTGAGCCGCGCTTCGGTGTATCTCATGGCCGCCGGCGAATCGCCGTCGATAGAACCAAAATTCCCTTGGCCATTAATGAGCGGATAGCGCATTGAAAAGTTCTGCGCCAGGCGGGCTAGGGCGTCATAAACCGAAATGTCGCCATGGGGATGATATTTGCCCAGCACTTCGCCGACAACCAAGGCCGATTTCCGGAATTTCGCTTGATGGGTGAGCCCCAGATCGTGCATAGCATAAAGAATCCGGCGGTGGACCGGTTTTAAGCCGTCCCTGACATCGGGCAGGGCGCGGGAAACAATAACCGACATGGCGTAATCCAAATAGGATTCTTCCATTTCGCGGACAATTTCTCTCGGTTTTATATATCCTACTTCTGCCATAAATCTTTTAAATCATTAAATTGCTCTTTTAAACTTTGCCAGGCCGTCGGCAATTCCTGCTTTAAATTTTGAGTTGCTTCATTTTCTTGGGCATTGGGAATCTGGGACGGAAAAGTTAAAAGCCAAAAAACAAAGATTGCGACCATTACTAAAAACACACCAAGCCACATCGTCAATTTTTTTACCGGTTCGGGTTTATTTTGAAGATTTTGTATAAAATTCATAATTACACTTTTTCTAGAATTACTATTTTTGTTTCTTCTTCCGTCAAATCTTTTTTCTTAATGGTTAATTTTGGCTGGGGCGCGTCTTTAGCTTCGCTTTCTTTTAAGAAATCTTTAAGCGGCGCTCTCTTAATTTTTAAATCCTTAATGCCATAAAGCATCGGTATGGCGACCCTGGGCTCCACTTGGCTTATAACGCCCATGGCTTTTTCTGCGTCTAAAATTTCACTGCCGCCGACCGGAATCAAAATGATGTCCGGGTCATCAAGCAATGTTAATTGATCATTATCAAGTTCTTTGTTTAAAAAACCGAGATGGGCGATTTTAATATCGTCAATTTTTATGCTGTATAAAATATTATCATCGCTGTTTATGCCTAAAATATTAATGCCTTTTATCTCATATTCGCCGGCCGTGTCAATAATAAATGTTTCACCGGCTGATTCGTTGAATGCCGCCGCATTTCCGCGAGATTTTGAATAAATTAAAATATCGCTTTTTAAGCGAGGCGGATTGATTCCGGATTCTTTTTGAGGTGGCTCTATTAAGATTCTCGTGCCGCCCGATTCAATTAAAAAGCACGCTTCTCCGTACCAGCTGATTGTCATAGATTTTTTTATTATTCTATCACAAGTTTTCCCCGATAATCAAATCTTGGAGCGGGTAGGGGGAATCGAACCCCCGTCATCAGCTTGGAAAGCTGAGGTAATGCCATTATACAATACCCGCCAAAATCTTTTTTTAAATTTTATAATAATAAGCGTAATTTTTCAATATAAAAAGCCCTATTTACGGGCCTTTGATTTGATGACTATGATTTTCGGTCTCCCTAATCCGTATTTTCTGAACGCTTTTTCTGCCGCTTTTTTTACCGGTTTAACTATTTCTTCGTAAACTCGCCGATCGTAATTTCTGCGCCCCTTGCCAACTGCTGGCATTCTTTTCACCCTATTCCTCTTTCCCGTTTTTATTTTTAGAAGAACAAAAGATGACCGCACTATACCAAAATTAAAATATCTTGACAAGTTTTTGCACATAACGTTATTTTAGAGGTATTGGAGATAGATGGTTTTTTGATAATTTAATACAAGCGGAGGAAACGAGATGGAAAATTTGAACCCGAAATATAATATCCAGCAGTTAATTATTAATGCCAGCAAGTATGTTGATATCCATTCTCGACGACTTATGAAATTACTTGAGCCCGAACGTCTCCTGCGAGTACGTATGGTTGTTGAGACCGATGATGGTATTCCCACGCCATTCCTTGGCTATCGCGGACAATATGCCACTTGGATGGGCCCGGCTAAAGGTGGTATACGTTTTCATTGTGAAACAGACGAAGATGAAGTTTCTTTTCTTTGTATGGCAATGGGTCACAAATGTAACATCAATCGCCTTCCTTTCGGTGGCGGCAAAGGCGGCGTGAAGCCAAATTTTGAGCTTATTAGAATGCTTTATCCCGAAAGGGAAAAATATATTAGAGATTCTTTTCCAAAGAAAATATCACCCAAAGTTCGAGAAGATATTTCTCGAAAGTATGAAGAAAAAATCAGATTGATCATAGGCCCCGATCAGGATATTCCGGCTCCTGATGTATATACTGACGGACAAGTCATGGCTTGGATCATGGATAATTATAGTCGGGCCAAGGGTTATACGGTCCCGGCTGTAATCACCGGAAAGCCTGTTATTTTAGGAGGTTCTCTCGGACGTGATAAAGCGACGGGTCGCGGCACCTTTATTACTGCGCTTGAGGCATGTAAGTATCTCGGTGTTAGGGATTTTGAAAAAGAAAGAGTGGCGATTCAAGGATTTGGCAATGCCGGTTCTGTAGCGGCAAAGCTCTTTCACGAAGCCGGCTTTGTTGTTATTGCCGTTTCTGACTCCAGGGGCGGTGTTCATAACGCCAAAGGTCTTGATCCCGTATTGGTTGAACAGCATAAAATTAAGACGGGAAGCGTTGTTGGATTTGAAGGCGATCAAATTTCTAACGAAGAACTTTTATCTTTACCATGCACAGTTTTGGTACCCGCTGCTTTGGAAAATTCTATAACGGAGAATAATGCTTCCGATATCTGCGCTAGAATTATTGCAGAGGCGGCAAATGGGCCAACAACGGCTGCGGCTGACAAAATTCTTTTCCAGAAGGACATTTTTATTGTTCCAGATATCTTGGCTAACGCCGGCGGTGTAATTGTTTCTTATTTTGAATGGGTTCAGGGACGCGAACAACTTTATTGGACTGAGAAAGAAGTAAATGAAAGACTTTCTACAATCATTACGGAATCATTCAGACAAGTTGTCGAGAGGCACGATAAATACAAGAAATACAAGGTGGATATGAGAACTGCGGCATATATTTATTCTCTTGAGCGTTTTGAAGAAGCGGGACGACTACGTGGTTGCTAATAACACAAACCCCCAGATTTTGGGGTTTTATTGTGTTTAAATTTTCAAAAAACTTATCTCACCGCTTCTTTCAAATTTTTTCCGGCGCGGAATTTCGGGACTTTCACAGCCGCGATTTGAATTTTTTCCCCGGTTCGCGGATTGACTCCGGCCCGGGCCTTTCTTGATGAAACGGAGAAAGTGCCGAAACCGGTGAGCGACACCTCGTCTCCCTTTTGGAGTGCCGACGTTATTTCATCTAATATTGCGTTGATGGCCCTTTCGGCCTCAGATTTGGTGGAGCCGAGTTTAGCCGAAACAACATCAACTAATTTATCTTTATTCATAGATTTAAAATTAATAATATAATTATAAAAAAATTACCTGGCGTATTCAATAGCTCTTGTTTCCCTAATCACATTGACTTTGATTTCGCCGGGATATTTGAGATCGCTTTCAATTTTTTTGGCCACTTCTTTTGCCAATTGCAGGGCTTTTAAGTCGTCAATCTTTTCCGGCTGGACAAAAATCCTGATTTCCCGGCCGGCGGAAATAGCGTAGGATTTTTCAACGCCGTGGAATGCGTTGACGATATTTTCCAGCTCGGTCAATCGTTTGATGTAATTTTCAACGCTGTCGCGCCGGGCTCCGGGTCGGGCGCCGGAAATGGCGTCGGCCGCCGTGACGATATACGATTCAAGCGTCTCAAACGGGTAGTCCTCATGATGCGATTCCATAGCTTTGATTATTAAAGGATCAATCCCGTATTTTTGAAGGATTTTTCGTCCCAATTCAAGATGAGTTCCTTCAATTTCATGGTCAACCGCTTTGCCGATATCATGCAAAAGCGCCGCTTTTTTGGCCACCTCGGCGTTGGCGCCGAGTTCTCTGGCAATCATACTGGAGAGATGAGCCATCTCAATTGAATGAAGCAAAACATTCTGGCCGTAGCTGGTTCTGAAAGCCAGCCGCCCCAAAAGCATCACGATTTCTTTCGGCAGATTCAAAACCCCGACTTCATAAACCGCCGCTTCACCGGCTTCCAGCACCTTTTTATTAACTTCTTTTTTCGCTTCTTCAACTTTTTCTTCAATTCTCGCCGGCTGGATGCGGCCGTCAGACATTAATCTAACGAGCGCAGTCTTGGCGATTTCCCGGCGCAGGGGGTCAAACGAAGAAAGCGTGATGGTTTCCGGAGTCTCATCAACAATAATTTCAACGCCGGTGAGTCGTTCAAGAGCGCGGATGTTCCGGCCTTCTTTGCCGATAATCCGGCCTTTCAACTCGTCGGAAGGCAAGGCCACTGTTGAAGTGGTTATTTCGCTGACATGAGAGCGGGCGTAGCGTTGAATGGCGATTGTCATTATTTCCCGCGCCCTTTTTTCCAGTTCTTCAGTCCGATTTTTTTCCATTTTAGCGATGGCAAAGACAAGATCGGCTTTTGACTCTTCTTCAATCTGAGAAAATAATTTAGCCTTGGCCTCTTCTTTAGAGAGCCCGGAAATTTCTTTAAGCGTTTCTTCGCTTTGATTCTTTAAATTTTCCGCCTCTTGTTTTATAAGTTTAATTTGGTTTGCCTGCCGTTCAAGATCTTTTTTGGAATTTTCCAAATCATTCTCTTTCTGGTCAATTTTTCTGATTTGAAGGTTGAGCCGGTCTTCTTGGCGCGATAAAATCGCCAAGCGGTCTTTTTCCTGGTTTTTAGCGTCTTCAAGTATTTTTACCGCCTTATCTTTAGCCTCGAGTAAGACCTCTTTGGTTCTGTTTTCTATCGAACTGGCATTGCGGATGGCAATAAATTGGCGGATTAAATAGCCCAGCGCGATTCCGGCCGCCAAAGCCGAAATCGCAGCGTAGAGCAAATAAATAGGTTCCATATTGATTAATTAGAAACTTAGACATAAATTAATTTAGCACATTGTAAATGATAACAAAAATAATTTTTTTTGTCAAAAAAGTTTTTTCCCCGAGTTAATTGACAGAATTTTGTTTTATGTTAACCTGTAAAAGCGCGCCCAATATATTATGATAGAAACCCAATCAAATGTTTTAAATATGCAAACCCTGGCGATGAAGTTGCCGAAGGCCTTTAACGCGCCCAAAAGCGGCGATGTGATTGAAGGCCGGGTGATTAAAAAAAACGCTCGCAATTTATATGTGGACTTGGGCATCTGGGGCATCGGCATTGTTTACGGCATTGAATTTACCAACGCCCAGTCGATTATAAAAAATTTAAAAATTGGCGACAGTATTTTTGCCAAGATCTCGGAAATTGAAAATGAAGACGGACTAAGAGAGCTTTCTTTAGCCGAGGCCCAAAGCCAGAAGTCCTGGGATCTGATAAGAGAACTTAAAAAAACCAATAAAGTTGTCGCCGTCAAAATTTTAAACGTCAACCGCGGCGGCCTGATGATTGAAATTTCCGGCGTCGCCGGCTTTTTGCCGGTCAGCCAGCTCTCAAGCGAACACTATCCGCGGGTTGAAGGCGGCGATAAAAATAAAATTCTTGAAGAACTTTCAAAATTTGTGGGCGAGGATTTCAAGGTTAGGGTCTTGGATTTTGACATAAAAGAAAATAAATTGATTGTTTCGGAAAAAGCGGCCGATGAGGAGCACCTTAAAGAGGCCGTTGGCCGCCATCAGGTCGGCGACATCGTGGCCGGAACGATTTCCGGAATTGTTGACTGGGGCGCTTTCATAAAATGGCCTGCCGGAGAAAACGCGCTCGAGGGTCTGATTCATATTTCCGAGCTTGACTGGCAGCTTATTGAAAATCCGGCCGACTTTGTCAAAGTCGGCGACGGCGTCAAAGCCCAGATTATTGATATAATGAACGACCGGATTTCTCTTTCTTTGAAGCGCTTGAAGCCGGATCCGTGGAAAACAGCGTCGGCGTCGGTGGAAAAAGGAATGATTGTTGACGGCTTAGTCAACAAATTTAATCCTTTCGGCGCCTTCGTTGAAGTGGCCTACGGAAACGGCAGCGAGGTCTTGCAGGGCCTTTGCCACATTTCCGAGTTCGGTTCGGAAGAAAAAATGAAAAACGCGCTTGCCGTCGGCAAGCGCTATCAATTCAAAATTCTGGCTTTTGTCACCGAAGAGCACCGGATGAGCTTGGGGCTGTTTAAGGAAGAAGAAAAAATTTAATTCAATTATTGGAAATAACTATGCCCCGGTGCGCATAGCGCACCGGGGCATTTTGTTTCATTTTTTTGCTTCCGCGAAGCGACGCCAGCAGACGTCGCAATCGCAGTCTTTTTTGCAAGAAGTAACAACTGGTTCGATTTCGGTTTCTTTTGGGATATCCTCAACTCCGGTGTGATTTTCACTATCGCTAATTGCATCTTTCAATATTAAGTAGATATCTTCTCCAACTTCTCCTCGGTTGATTTTATCGATCAACCATGGAAGTTCCGGAATTAATTTCATAAAGTCGTATCCCGCTCGCCGCAGAGTAATAAAAATTCTTTTTCTGGCCGAATGATGAATTCCGTATGAATTTTTTTCGCCAGTTCTGGTATTTCTGGCTAGGGGCATCGTAAGAATATCGGCCAGAGAAAAACTTGCCTTACCACCGCCTTCATTTTTTTCCACAGTTCCTACAACCGTGTTATCAATTCTTTCCATGAAGAAAGTGTAAACTTTCAGGAAAAATACTTTTCCTCTCTTATTCACGAAAGTCTTATGTTCCTGTAATGCTTCGCCATAGGGCGAATTACGATTGCTAAAGAGTTTTGCGGGTTTTACATTTAACCCAATTTCCAATAACGTTTCATTTTGCGCCGTGTGACGCGGTGTTTCATCGCGCGGAACTTCATATCGGCCGCCGGGGAGTTTAAAGCCCGCCGGTTGAGCAACATCTTCGTCTTCTTCGCCGCCGGCGATTTCATCATATTCGTCATTAACGTGGAACAGATGAATCCACGGCGGGTCCTGAAGTTCATCAAGAACCACCGCGAAACTGCTAATAATTGTTTCCGGCGCTTTTGGGGTCTCGGTGTTTTCCATTTTTCTATCTCAAGAATTTCGGAATTTCGGGGGAATCATCGTCAAGCAAAGTGGCGGTGATGGTAATGGTTTCGTTTTGCCAGACGGCGTCAATGCGATAGAAATCTTCGCCGGCAACTGAAACGTACACCGGCTCAAAATGCCAATCCGGTTGATCTTTCGGTTTATGATTTTCGTAATAAAGCCGCAGAGCAACGTAATAATGACTTTGAGGAGAAGGTCTTGGATTGCCCTCATCATCCTTTTTGATTTTCGGCTCAATAGGTTTTGTTTCCTCAACCCATTGGCCAATCAGAGAGTTAAAACTCTTATGCCGTCCGAATTTTACCAATTCTAAATCGATTTTTTCTCCGGATCTTACTATGGTTCTCTTACCATTTATCTGTACCTCGCCCCAGCACTCATCAACGTTTTCGCCAAGGAAAAGCATTTCGATGGTTAATGTTTGAACCCGGCCCGTGGTGACCGAATCAATGTTAGGGTTAATCCAATGATATATTTTTACCCAAGCTCGTTCGGGCAAAGGACTGAATTCTTTTCTTTCATCCTCGGGCAGGGCGAGATTTTTTTCATATTCCGCGAGCCACCTCTTATAATCTTTGTTCGGCTCTACGAAATAATTCTGGTATTCCGGTTCCGGAAGTTCCGGGAATTGGTGAATCATCGGAATTCGCGATACAGCGCATCCCGTTATATGAATCTCTTGGTGTTCGTGTACTTGAACAAATTTCTGCTTTTTTTCAGGTCTTAATTGATCTTGAGCATTTTCTTCAACAATTTCCGGCAATGACTTTCCATTGACTCCTTCTGTCATCACTCTTTCCTTTCTGTACAATAAGTATATTTAGCTATTAAACAACGTTTTGCCCACACATCCGCCATGGATGCCGGCAAATTTAATATAACTATATTATAAATCAAAATTAAACACATGTCAAACAGGAAAACTTGCCAATCGCAGATTTTCGTGGTATTATTAAAACTATCCAGTAACAAGGAGGAATGGGTCATGCCAAGAAGTGAATTGTCCGCAAGGGCGATGACCGCATTGAAAGTTCTTTGGGAAAACAAAATAGTTGTTGGTTGCTGTGTTTACACTTATGGGGCCGGCAGCGTTTTACATCGAGCCGGCTTATTCAAAAGTCAGGCGAATTGCGGCGTAACCATAAGAAAATTAGAAAAAGAAGGGTTTTTCATTTGCGATAAGGTCGGTCGGGGTCAGGGGCTTGAAATAAAATGGACCGATAAGGGCATTGCCTATTTCGGCGCAAAAAAACCGACATTGGTTTCCATGCCGGAAGTGACGCCGCCGCCTTTACCCAAAATGACAAAAAAGCCGAAAACGGTCGCCAAAAGAAAAACCGAAATAGAAATCAAGCCTCTGTTAGTAACACTATCAAAGCCGGAAGTTGTAAGAAAAAGCCAAAAGCCCAAGATTGTTATTCCTAACAAAACCAGAACAGAAAAAATCGGAGCGATTTTCATTGATTGGGACAATCTAGTAATCCCAGCGGAAAATGACAGGAAATTAACATATGAAGAAATTTTTAATCTGCTCATTAAAACCATTGTTGAGCAGGCTCTTAAGTTCATTGACGTGGCTCATTTATTTATCTACACATCAGAAGCCCATATCATAATTAACCCATTTTTTGAGGTTTATTGCGAGGAAATGGGTTTTGAGCCCATCTTTGTCCCGGTTGCCAAAGACGCGGCTGATAAAGAAATCGTAAGCAAGGCCGAAGAGTTAGCTAGTGATCAAGCAATTTCCACCTTTGTCTTTGCCAGCGGAGACGGTTTTTTTACGAATACAGTGATCAAATTGAAAGAAATCGGGAAGAAGGTTGTTATAATGCCTTATGATCGGTTTAGTCTTAATAGCGTCTACCTCTGGATGCTTGACACAAAAAAAGAAATTATTTTCTTGAAACCGCTAATGACAAACTGAGATAAAATGCCCCCGTTTTGGTTCAAATCCAACCGGGGGTTGACTTTTTTCTAAATATTTGATATAATGCAGATAATTAGAATTCGGTCCGGGAATATGGCTTAAAACAGCTTTTTTATCAAAGCAGCCATATTTCCGGGCCGAATCGGAAAGTTGTTTGAAATTTTCATAATTTAGCAATACAACCCCAACAGAGAGGCGTGAAATGATGAAAGTCCGGGTGCAATCATTGCATTTTTTGGATGATAAGTGTCTCGTTGCTATTTGGCGGCGGTCAGCGTTTGACGAGGAATATCGTGATTGTTTAGAAAAAATTGCGCCACCTAATGAGAGCGATAATGACGAAGAAAACAATGGCGCCGAAAAGAAAAAGCAAACAAAACAACCCGTGGCGAAAGAGTGGTTAGTTTATTGGCTTCGTCGGAATGGTAAATCCGATATAGGCCAATTGGAAATTCAAGGGGATAATTATTGCTTCTGGGCGAACTGGATAGAGACCAATCGCGGTCTTGTGCCGGTTCTTGATCCAGATGTTTTTGGCCAACCGCTTGGTTGGCGAATTATAGTGTTTGGTGAAGATGGCCGCGTTTGCGCGGCTGGTAGTCCCGTGTCATTTGGTGGCCATCGCTACTCGCTGGCGTTTTCTGATGGCCAACCAATGGTTGTCAGTGAGGAAATAGATGAGGGGGAAAAAAAGAAGACAGTAAATGAAGCTCGAGGCCGATTGAACAATCTTTCGGCTCGACTTCGGAAACTCACCCGGAGATTCACAAAAAAGGAGGAAGAGTAGAAAATTTCCAAATCGCGCCAATGGCGCGAAAAACTGCAGACCTGCTTTTTCGGCAACCAATTCAGAACTCAACTTCCTGCGCGATGATCGCACAGGAAAACACAGGAGGCACCCCCACATGAGTATGAGTATGCTAAGTGACTTGAAGGCACAGTTGGCGGCGCGACAGACTCGCGCCGCTGCGATGGTGGCCGAGGCTGACAAGAAGAAGGCCGCCGAGAAAGTGACCAACGAGAAGAAGAAGGTAGAGAGGGCCGCCGAAAAGCGGCTTGAGGCCCACGTACACTCGCAGATCAAGCGGTTGGACCCGGCAGATCGTGAGCTTCTCTTGGCCGAGTTCGGTGGCGATGAGGAAGTGGCTGAAAAGGCCGCAGCTGAGATGCTCAAGGGGATGACCCCCGAACGGCAGCGTTACTTGAAGTTTGCCGGCTGGAACATGGCCACAGGCCTGCGGCACAAGCGGCTTTCCGAGCTCGTCATCGTCCGCCAACAGCTGGTGGACGAGTTGGAGACCTACAATTCTCTCCCTGCTGGAGCAGAGAAAGATGCTCTAGTGGCGGAAGTCACTGGCAACATTTCGGTGGCTGACACCGAGAAGACCGGTCTCGAGGCCGATCCGATGCTCCGATTCTTCGCTTGGGAGGCCACGATCGTGGCCATGGAAAACCCCGGCGAGAAGCAGATCGTGGCCGAAATCGAGGTTGGACTCAAGGGGGGTTACCTCCGCGAGCTTCCGACAGAAGATGCTGAGGCCATCCGGACAGCCGGAAAGCTGGCCAAGGCGGAAGGCCGCGACGAGCGAAGCCTTCCGTTCATTCGGATCCTTCGGCGCCCCGCGCCGAATCCGAAGGATCGGGAATCACTCGCCAATTTCCGATGTGTGTCCTACAACGAGGACGCAGATCGGGAGCGGGAATCCCGCAACCGCCTGGTCTTCTATGCCCTCAACGGGGCGTGGAGCGACCACCTTACGGAACGGAAAGAAGGCCGCAGGGCCTTCACCGATTTCCTAAAGGGATGTCAGGAGTTCGGCGATCTCGCCTCCGGCAAGGCCGGAGTGGGAATCGGGGATATCTCAAAAGAGGATCCCTGGGTTCCCAAGCGCCGGGATCCCGAGACCAAGAAGTTGGTTCCCCTGACCCATCGGGGGACCGACGAGATCGTCAAGAACTGGGGACCTGTGGTGGCAGTCGTGGCCGAGCGGACGTATGGTCAGGTGGTTTACTTTCCGGTTCTGAACCGGGAAGTGGAGATTAAGGACTTTCCGGTCAAGGCTTATGTTGCCTCCGGGATGTTCATGCCCATTTTCAAGGCCGGTGCCTGGGAAGAGGGCCCCGACGGGGTCCTTAACCCGGTGGAGTTCCGGTTTGAACCCAATAAGGGGTTCGCTGGTCTTCGGCCGGCATCCAGAGAAATCTGGAGGGAACCCTGGCAGCTGAGTATTCTCAAGACCATTCTCCAGAAGGCGGGCAAACTTGAAGCCCCGTCTAAGGAGAATGATCGTGAGGGAATAACTCCCAAGTCGGGAGATGGTCCGGAGGAGCCGGAGACCAAACCAGCAGGCCAGCTGAAAACGCGGCCTCGCACCAAGCGCGGCGAGCGGCTCGATGGCACCGAGGCCGGTGAGCCTCGCGCACGCACACGCAGACGCAGTGGGGGTAGTTCGGACGAGGAAGAGGTCCCAGACCTCTCCCGGGTTGGCACCCTCGCTGAAGGCCAACAGGCCGTAGGCGAAGGAGAGTAGATCTCAACAAGCCCCGGGTGGCCGGGACGTGAAAACGTCCCGAGTCCACCCGGGGCGTTTTTCATTTTTTGGAATTTCAATTATTTTTATATGTATATTTATTTATATATTTACATATTTATATTTATAACCCTGTTTATAACTCTGTTATATTTATAATCCCATTATAATCCCAAAAACCAATTGCAATTTAATTTCCGATCGTTTCTTAAATTGCAATGTTGGTATTGCATATGGTATAGTCAAAATTAATGCAACGGGTTGGTTCAATGTCAAAAAAAATTTTAATTCTCTTGGTTGGAGGGGCTTCTTTGGCTTTAACCAATAGGCCCGACGCTTATTTCAGGGTTGTAAGAAAAATGGCAAAAGAGTGGAAAAAAATAAATGAAAGGAATTTAAGAGTGGCAATAAAAAGTTTATATAAATCCAAAATGGTTGATTACAGAGAAAACAGCGACGGAACGGTAAATATTGTTTTAACAGACAACGGAAAGAAAAAAATTTTAAAATATGATTTGGATAAAATTCAGATAAAAAAACCCATGGTATGGGATGGCATTTGGCGCTTGGTTATTTTTGATATCCCCGAAGATGAAAGGCGGGGGCGGGTGGCGTTGGCTGAAAAATTAAAAGAACTCGGATTTTATCCAATGCAAAAAAGCGTATTTATTCATCCCTATGAATGTAAGGACGAAATTAATTTTATAACGGAACTTTTTAATCTTTCGCCGTATGCCAGATTTTTACGGGTTAAAAATACGGATATTGATTTAGATCTTAAAAATAAATTCAGGTTAATATAAATTGGTTAATATGAATTTTGCATAATAAATTAACGCAAAAACCAATTGCAATTTAATTTCCGATCGTTTCTTAAATTGCAATTGTATAAAATATAAAATATAAGATACGATTATTACGATTATTATAATTATATTGAGAGAATGTCGAATTTTATAAAATTTGCAAAATTTTTATCTTTATGATAAGCTGTAAAGGCTTTATAAAATCTAATTTATTATGAAAATCATAAAAATCAACTATAAAAAGTTTATAAACCAGATACTGCTCGCGCTCGGCGCGCTGTTTTTGATTGCCATGGTTTTTGCCTATCTCAATTCGGCTTTTGAAAAGCCGAAAATCATCGCTCTTTCGGAATTGATTGCCAAGGTAAACAATGGAGAGGTGGCAAAAATTGTCATCAAAAATGATGATTTAGACGTGATTTTAAAAGACAATAGCCAATTGTCCGCGAAAAAAGAAATTGAAAGTTCTCTCACAGAGACTTTAAAAAATTATGGAGTTGACAGCACGCAACTTAAAAGTATCAACATTCAGGTTGAACAAAGCGTTGGTTTTAATTTTTGGTTCGGCACGGTTTTGCCGATAATTTTACCGTTTCTTCTGGTTGGCTTTTTAATCTGGTATATGACGCGGCAGGCCAATCGGGCCAATATGGGAGCGTTTTCTTTCGGCAAGTCGCAGGCGAAGCTTTCCGGGCCTTTTGACGGCCGCAAAAAAATTATGTTTTCGGACGTCGCCGGCGCGATTGAAGCCAAAGAAGAATTGATTGAAGTCGTTGATTTTTTAAAAAATCCCAAAAAATTCCTAGATATGGGCGCTCGGATTCCCCGCGGCGTTCTTTTAGTCGGCGCTCCCGGAACCGGCAAGACCTTGCTGGCAAGGGCCGTGGCCGGCGAAGCCAATGTGCCGTTTTTCTATATTTCCGGTTCGGAATTTGTGGAAATGTTTGTCGGTGTCGGCGCTTCAAGAGTCCGCGATTTATTTGCCATGGCCAAAAAATTTGCGCCTTCCATTGTTTTCATAGATGAAATTGACGCTGTCGGCCGGCAAAGGGGCGCGGGTCTTGGCGGCGGCCATGATGAAAGGGAGCAGACGCTTAACCAGATTTTGGTTGAGATGGACGGTTTTGACAGGGACACCAACATTATTATAGTGGCAGCCACCAACCGGCCCGATATTTTGGATCCGGCTCTTTTGCGGCCCGGTCGATTTGATCGCCGCATTGTACTTGATATTCCCGATATCGACGAGCGGGAAGCAATTTTAAAAATTCACGCGCTTGATAAACCGCTGGACAAAAGTGTCAATTTGAGAAGAGTCGCCGAGCGCACTCCCGGCTTTTCCGGCGCCGATTTAGCCAATGTCATTAATGAAGCGGCAATTTCAACCGCAAGGCAAAACCATAAAATTATAGAACAAGAAACGTTTTATCACGCCATTGAAAAAGTGCTGCTCGGGCCCGAACGCCGGAGTCATATCCTTTCCCAAAAAGAAAAAGAAATTGCAGCTTATCATGAAGCCGGCCACGCTCTGGTTGCCGGCGTTTTGCCCCATGCCGACCCGGTCCACAAAATTTCTATAGTTTCACGGGGGCAGGCAGCTGGCTACACGATGAAGCTTCCAACCGAAGACAGACATCTTTATAGTAAAAGCCAGTTTTTGGCCGATCTCGCGGTGCTGATGGGCGGCTACGCGGCGGAAAAAATCGTGTTTAATGAGCTTACCACTGGGGCGTCGAGCGACCTTAAAAAAGCGACGAATTTGGCAAGAAGTTTGGTTACTGAATACGGCATGTCCGAGAAACTGGGGCCGATTTCTTTGGGAGAAAAAGAAGAATTGGTGTTTTTGGGCCGCGAACTCGGCACTCATCAAAATTATTCGCAGTCCGTTGCCGAAACGATTGACAAAGAAATAAAAAATTTCTTGAAAATGGCTTACGAAACGGCGAAAAAAATAATCACCCAAAGAAGAAAAAAACTTGAAAAAATTGCCAAGCGGCTGATAGAAAAAGAGACGATTGAGAGAGATGAATTCGCGGCGATAATGGCGGTAGCGTAAGCGCGCGTAGCTCAACGGCAGAGCTGTCGTCTTATACACGACCGGTTCTAGGTTCGAATCCTAGCGCGCGCACCATGGGCGCATAGCTTAGTGGTAAAGCGTTACTTTGACATAGTAAAGACCGAAGGTCCGATTCCTTCTGCGCCCACAAATAGGCATTTTGGAAAAAGAAAAAGGTTTCCGGAAAGAAAACCTTTTGAAGACTCTCAGAAGAGCGCTATGTCTTCTTCTTTCAATTGCAGCCAGTAGGGCTTATGAACTACAATGTTATAGCCTGTCGTTTCAGCTACCTCTTCTGCAAATTTTAAGAACTCACTGAATATACTGGAAACATCTAAGATTATCGAATCAGGAGGTTTGCCGCGACTGCAATGACTATCGTAGCTAGAAAAGAAAACAAAACTCACACTCTTTTTTTCGGAGTCAAAATCCTGAAATGCAGAAAATCCCGGATATGTCCATATACCACTATCAGCGTCATAGCCATTATAATCAACATAGCTATATCCGAAATTCCAATTCCCTTGATGTCCGCCACTGGAATATTTATTTAAAAGAGGCCTTACTTTATCCAAAAAATCTCGATAGGCCTTCGCATTTAATTCGGCTTTATTTAGAACCACCATTATCTTACCCTTATGAACACTACCATCCATACCATGTTCCATGTTAACGCCTCCGATTGTTAAATGACTATCAAATATGTATAGTTTAGTATACATAGAAATGGAAAATTTTGTCAAGAACAAAAATTGGCATTTAAAATTAAAACCGGACTTCAATATTCCGCTTGATGTTGTTTATGAAGATGACGATGTTATTGTTTTAAACAAACAAGCCGGAATTTCGGTTCATCCGTCAGTAAATGAACCGGAGGGAACTTTAGCTAACGCCTTGATAGCAAAGTATCCGGGACTTATTATAGTTGGGGAAGACCCGATCCGACCGGGCATAATTCATCGCCTTGATAAAGACACCTCCGGGCTTTTAGTTGTTGCTAAAAATCAAAAAACTTTTGAATTTTTAAAAAAAGAATGGCAGGAGGGGAAAGTTATCAAAAAATATTTTGCTTTAGTATGGGGTCGTCTTATTAAAAATGAAAAAGGGGAAATAAAATCTGAACTTACCAGGTCCATAAAGGACTTTAGAAAAAGAATGGTTGTCCGTCCGGAAAAAAACCAAAATAATAAAATTGCCGGAAAACTTGCTATCACCGAATATAAAGTGATAAAAAAATATCGGGAATTTTCTTTGGTCGAAGTTTATCCCAAGACCGGCCGGATGCATCAGATTCGTGTACATATGGCATCAATCGGTCATCCGGTTGTTGGCGATAAACTTTATGGAAAGCGCTCTCCCTTCGGGAGATCTCCCGTAGGGAGACAATTTCTCCACGCGTATTATTTAAGCTTCAGTTTACCATCTGGCAGGAAACTGGCATTGGAAACCGATTTGCCGCCGGATTTAGAGCAGACATTGACTAAATTAGAAAAATAGTCAATAATCAGCGAATAATATGGACAAATTCGCATTATTCAATCAAAAAAATCTGAAAAAGAACATTCCGGAATTGAAATCGGGCATGAAGGTTCGGGTTTCTCAGAAAGTCAAAGAAGGCGATAAAGAGCGCTTGCAGGCGTTTGAGGGCGTTGTTATTGCGATTAAACACGGCCGGGGCAAGCCGGCGACTTTTACCGTCCGCAAGATTTCAAGCGGCATAGGCGTTGAAAGAATTTTCCCTTTTCACGCGCCGACCATTGATAAAATTGAAGTTTTATCGCAAGCTAAAGTCCGCCGGGCCAAGCTTTATTATTTGCGGGGCCGCGTCGGCAAAAAAGCCAAAATGAAACAAGTTGAGCTGGCGGAAGCTATTGCTCCGACGGAAAAACAAGAAACATCGGAAGCAGTATCAACCGAAGAAGCGTCAGCGGCGTAAATTTAATATGCCCGGGTGGAGAAATTGGCAGACTCGCATCTTCGAGGGGGATGTGGCCGCAAGGCCGTGCGGGTTCAAATCCCGCCCCGGGCACATCCAAAAAATATCCTGCGTCGCAGGATATTTTTTATTGACAATTTTTGTAAAAAATAGGAGATTTAAAGAATTGAAAAATATTGTTTTTTAACAAATGGCGAGAGAGGGGTGATAAAAATGCTCCCCACCGTTCATATAAGGAAGGAAGCGTTATTTGCCATGATTTGGTCGACTTTCGAGGTATTTAAGAAAGAATGCCTTGGTTTTGTTTTAGGCTACCGGCCAACAGCAAAAAGAAATTATTTTTTAGTTACTGACGCAATTTCTATTGCCGGGCTGCGAAGGCGCCTGAATACGGAAGTTGAATGGACAAGGCGAACCAAGCGAAGGTTTCAAAGGTTTCGAGAGCTTATTAATCCAATGTTTCCCAAACACCTTGGCGACTTTCATTCTCATCCCGAATGGGGTGATTGTAAGCCACTAGTCATTATGAGTGATTTTGACATTGAACAGTTTATTAAGAATGGCTACGACTTGGAATTTATTATCGGAATTTCTTCGCGCCGGAAGGGCCAAGTATTTTGGGAAATTCAGGCCGATGGCAGCCTAAAGGGTTCTTTCAATAGCTTTAATTTTCACTTCAACGTATATGCGCTGGTCAATGATAATAGTAATTTAAAGCCGGAGCGCCTCCAAATTGTCGCGCCGGAGGCCATTAAGGCCTTAAACCGGATTCAGTTAAAATACTAATACCTCTGCCGTGGCAGGGGTTTTTTTTCTTGACAAATTTTTTGAATTGATATAAACTGAATAAGTTAATTCAGTAATGATTTTTTGGGTCCGCCGGAGCGCGGGCCTTTATGTAAAAATATGGATTTAAAACAATTAGCTTCGGCTTTGGGCCAAATTTCCGAAGAAAAAGGAATCTCGCAAGAAAAAATCATTGAAACGATTGAGATGGCCTTAGCCGCGGCGTATAAAAAAGAATACGGGGAAAAGGGGCAAATTATCCGGGCAAAATTCAATCCGAAAACCGGCGATATTAAGTTTTTCCAGATAAAAATCGTTGTTGACGAATCAATGTTGAAACCGGAAGAAGAGGAAAACGATGAGACCGAACCCTCCTTCGCTGAAGCTATGGGGGGCAAGGAAGGCGAGAAAAAGATACGCTTTAACGAAGAGCGGCATATTATGATTGATGAGGCAAAAAAAATATCCGCCAAGGGCGGAAAAGACGCCGCGTCTGGCGATGAACTGGAATTTGTCTTGGAAACCCGTGAAGATTTCGGCCGTATCGCCGCTCAGACCGCCAAACAAG
>Ga0209210_1001429_pt1 | contig 19953 bp, 14 predicted proteins | sample RifGroA1_FD_183991 | JGI IMG/M metagenome (GOLD analysis project Ga0209210, IMG submission 183991) | Contaminated groundwater microbial communities from Rifle, Colorado, USA - Rifle Groundwater A1 (SPAdes) (version 2) | ecosystem: Environmental > Aquatic > Deep subsurface > Groundwater >...
CATGACCCCAAAAGCAGATATCATGGCAAATGACGGGGCCGCAAGAAGTGCTCTTAACGCGTGGGGTGATTCTTTCGTCAGGGCTGCTGGGATCGGTGCAATCAGAAGTGCTGCCAGCGGCAAAAAATAAAGAACGTTTTTACTTTTGAAAATTGCAGCCAGGCCAAGAAGCAGCAAGGGCAGTTCGAAGAAATAAAGTTGACCGTGACCCGGGATTTGACTCCGCGGGTTGGTATCCCCTTCGAAAAATAAAAACTTGGGATCAAAATGGGAGAAATAATTTTTTACAAAATCCAATTTGGATGAAATTTCCACCTGCGCAAAACGCGCTCCTCCCGAATCATATTTATAAAGTCTGTAAATAGGAACCAGACTTAGCAGAAAAACCGTTATCGAAAGCGCCCCTACGACTACGTATTTCCGGCTTTTGGTAAATTCACGATATCTGTATATAAAAAGCAAAATAAGCCAAATAGGAATAATAATCCGAAAAGAATTGTAGCTATAAATGGATAGGATAAAACTTAAGGTTGCTCCCAGCAAAAAATATTTATTTTTATCCAAGAAAAGAAACAGATAGGTGCCAAGTAAAAAGAAAAATAACCCGGACGTGGCTTCGTACCCTGTCCTGGAAAATATAAAAAACCAAGGAGATAAGCTAAGAATAAAACTTGCCAGAATTGCAACCCATTCCTTGCCGGTAATTTTCTTTGTCAATAAATAGACGATTACTAAAGTTCCCAGGGAATATAAAACTGCAGGGAGTCTGACGGCGTATTCGTTAAGACCGATTGCTTTGACAAATACCGCTACCGTATAAACGTAAACTGGAAGTTTGAATTCTCCGAATGCACGAAAGTGCAGGGGAAGCTTCTCCCCCCACTCGTCTTTTAAATCGGTTGCAATTGAAAAGGCGTTATAACCAATCGAGGCTTCATCCCAATAAACCGATCCCGGGATTTCGGCTATTTTATAAATTCTCGAAATAAGAAAAAGAATTAATACAAAGGCTAAAATTATTTTACTGCGCATTTTTTTCAACTATGTCAAAAGCCCTGTTGCCGTTTAGAAAATCAACCGTCAGAAGTCTTGGCAAACTATCGGGGAAGTCTCCTGACTTTCCGATAAAAAGTATTTTCTTTCCGGGATTGGCGTTAACTATATCCTGATAGTGTGTCCCGGAATCTCCCAGGTCGGGAAAATAAAACTTGTCAAAATTCAAAACCCATATCCACTGGTAAGCTTCAAAACGGTTAAGATTAGGGTCATTTTGGTAGCTTGCCGGGTTCCAATTAAGGAAAAAGAGAGTAAACATATGCGGCTCCCCGTAGGTCCTGCTAAAAACTATCAAATCGTAGTTGCTGTAGTTATCTTTGATATATGAAACAGCCTCTTTATATCCGTACTGCCAGTCGCGGGAGTAAAGTTTGGGGTATTCATTGTAATAATTATTCAGGTATGCTTTAAAACTGGTTACAAGCACTATTGCCGAAGCGGCAACCATAGCCCAACGAAGAAAATTTTTCCTGTTGAGCATTTTAAATATTTCGTAAAATCCCAGGGCTGTAATTATCTGGTAAGGAATTGCCGCCAGAAGCGTTCTTAAGGCGTTGGGAATGCTGTCAACCGTTACCGATACAGGAATAAATGCCAAGAGTAGCCACGAGGTAAGAAGCCATCTCCATTTATTGTTCTTTTTAAACAAGAAGTAAAGACCAGCTAAAATAAACGGCGCCTGGATAGCGTAAAGTTCCCCTATCCCTTGGACATGGTGCTGCTTATGACCAGCACCGTTAATAAAGAGGAAATCCGGAGTAAAGTGGCTTAGATAGTTCCCAGCAAATACATATACAAAATGAGTTGCCTTGTTGTGGATCAAACGCGGTAAAGGTTCGGGAAGATTGGTCGCTCCTCTGGCTTCGTTGATCCGCAGCGTAAAACCGGGATCATCCGTGATGCTCACCAACTGAAGTCTTGCCGTTGCTTCCCCGCTTATGACAAAGCTTGCCAAAGGTATCATTGATAAAGCAAAAATAAGAATGCCCAGAATTACCGTCTTTGTATTTTTTAAAATTTCTTTCCGGTAAATAAGAAAAAGTGCGATTAGAAACAGCGGGGTGAAAACCCGGGCGGCGTTATAAGTGTATATTGAAATCACGAAGGGTATAACAGACAAAAGCCAATATTTTTTGTTGGTAAACCCCTTAACAAAAAGCCACACGCCGAGAGTAACCCAAAAAACCGAGAAGGATGACTCAAACGAAGCCCTGGTAAGCTGTATGTGCCAGGGGGAAATGGCAAGAAGGAAAGCCGAACCCAAACCGACCCACCGATTCTTGAATAGCTCTCTTGCCAGAAAAAAAAGAAGCAAGACGGTCAAGGTGCCATAAACGACCGGGGTTATTCTTACACCCAACCCGTTTAGGCCGAATATGGCAATTCCGGGGATTGAGGCATAAACTTGAGCAGGAAGTTTATATTCTCCATAGGATTTAAAATGAACCGGAAGCAACTTTCCCCACTCATCCCTGCCTGTTTTAAGAATAGAGTAAGCATTGTAGCCGATTGACGTCTCATCCCAATTCAGTGCCGGAGGTATTTCGGCAACCTTATAGAACCTTAAAAAAAATGCGAAGACTATTACTAATCCTAGAAGAATTTTATTTACGGCTTCGGGTCTTGACATCTTCTTAGGGGATTTGTGGTGTATGCAACCAATCCATCATAACCTGAAATATCCCTAATTTCAAACTCAAAATTCAGATTGTGGTCTTTTGCCTGACTTTGCGACACCGACATGATATCTCCGATCACTAACAACTTCGGGGTACAATCAACCTCTCCCCAATCTAGACACTTGAATTCGATTGCCTCCATCGAATAATCTTCGTAAAGAGAAACGTCTCCCGAGTAATAAGGTGTCTTTAGCTGGGTCCGGAGCTTCTTCTGTAAATCCAAAGGGTCGTAACTTGTTAAATATGCAATTCTTAGACCCATTCCCGGGTTTCTCGCCGAATCAACTAGTATTTTGTATCCTTTATAATTCTTTAAGTAATCATTTATAAATATTACTGAAGAATTGGCGTAATCCCTTGCTCTCTCATATTTGAATAAAATAAAATAGGATATATAAAGAGAGAAAAGGGATTGTACTATCACAGCCGTCAGAATCAGAAACCTCCATCCTTTGTTCGTTAATGAGTCCAGGATTACGAAGGCTCCGACTGAGGTAATCAAGCCAATAATCCAAAGAAGGCTAAGTACCCGAAGCGGGTAATATTCGTCACCCGTAAGAGCTGCTGCTATGGGCAGAATGGCAATCAGAAAAATAAATAATCCAAAGAATTCCTTTTTAATAAACTTCCTGAGATGAGTAAGCCCCACAAAAAATGGGATTATAAATATCGTATAAAAAACTCCAAGGTTCGGGGGCATTCTGCCCAGATCACTACCCAAATCAAAAAAAATATTTCTCGGGTCAAAATAGATTAAATATCTTTTTATAAACTCGATAATAAAGGGCTTGTTGCCAATGTATCCTACTTGGGCAAGCCGCCGGGTAAGAGCCCCTGAGGTCAAAATGAATACATGGGGAAGCATAACAATTACAAAAATAGTTACGCCCATCATCAACCATCCTCTGTTTTTATTCCAAAGATATTTTCTGAAAATATAAATAAAAACAGGAAGAAAAAGAACTGCTATAACACGTTCGCTATAGTATGCATGGGTCGAAATGCCCAAAATCAGGGTCGCTAAGGGAAATAACCAGACTTTTTTCAAGGAGAGAATAAAAAGAAGAAGGCTTAATGCAAAAAAGGTTACTCCCAAATTTCCCTCTGCAACCAGACGGCTAAAATACACCGACCATGGTGAAATCGCCACAATCAACGCAGCAATCAGCGCTAACCAGTGCTTCCCTTTTGCACTAAAAAATTCTAAAACAAAAAAGTAAGTTATCAAAACCAATATGATGCCTGTAATAGCAGATACCGACCTTACGGAAGCTATGGTATTTCCAAACAATCCAACTGGTACCACTGCTAAATATGTATAGACAGGAGGTTGGTAAGAACCGAAGGATCTAAAAAGAATTGGAAATTTTTCTCCATATCGGTCGCGTCCCGTTTTAAGAAGAGAGAATGCGTTATAACCGTGAGACTCTTCGTCCTGATGAATTCCGGCTGGAATTTCTCCAAGCTTAAAAAATCTCAAAATGAAGGCGAGCACAACTATTAAAATCAGTAGGAAATATTTAGTTTTCATATTATGGATGTGCTAATTTGTAAAGATACTTATTGGCAAAGGGGAACACCCTGTTCAAGTAGACCCTCATCAACGGATTGCTTGTATAAAAACTGCCCATTTCCGTCGAATAGAATCTAGTCCTGTTGCTTACTTCAATCATCTCCAGTTCCGATCGCGCATAAAGATTCTTATCAAAAAGCGGGTAAAGTAAATAGGCAACGAGAAGAAGAATAAAAATTTTTCTGACCATTATTTAAATCTTTTATCCCTTTTAATCCCCAGCTTATGAAGATAGAGTGCAAATATTGCATAAAATCCTTCCAAGACGAATTTAGTACCCTTTATGAATTGTATCGAAGACGCCTTCTCGTGGTAACGTGTGGGGATTCCTATCTCCCCGACTCTAAACCCGTAAGAAAGAGATGATATTGTCATCTCCTGGTCAAAGACAAAATCATCCGAGAATCTCTGGAAAGGAACCGTTTTTAGAAGCTTTGGGGAGTAAGCCCTTAAGCCCGAAAAATGTTCCGTAAAATTAACACCCAAAGCCACATTCTGGATGAGGCAGACAAGTCTGTTTATGTAGTATTTAAGGGGTGGCATTCCTCCTTCGAGGGCGCCTTTTTTGTTTGCAATTCTGCTTCCGAACATAAAATCATATTTGTCCGACAGGATCGGACCGATCAGATCCGGAATCCGGGTTGCGTCATATTGGTAATCGGGGTGAAGCATGACGACTACATCGGGTTTTAACTTTAAGGCTTCCCAGTAGCAGGTTTTTTGATTTCCGCCGTAACCAAGGTTATTGGGGTGTTGAAAGACTTTTATTCCAAGTTTGTCGGCTACCTTTACCGTATTATCCTTACTTTTGTCGTCGACCAAAATAATGTTTTCTCTGAGGTATTTCGGAACCTCTAAATAAGTATCACGTACGGTCTTCTCCGCATTATATGCCGGCATAACTATTACAATTTTTATATTCTTTTTCATTCCAAACCAATCGCGTAAAAAGCTACAGCTGTCGTTTTAAAGTAAAACATCTTAATAATATTTGCTTTTTGAACAATATCAACGGGTAAACTCCAGGGACTTGCAATAATCAGGGTCTTGTCAAGGTTTTGGTCAGTGGGCCAAAAAACCGATCTTATCGAAAATTTATCAAAGGTTGTTTCCCGGTAAGCCTGGTCCCCGATTTTAAATTCCTTTTGCATTCTGGCGGGGTCAAAATGTCCGTAATAGGCCAGGTAGTATTGTGCGCCCGTCCCAATCCAGGGTGCATACTGTCCGAACTTCGGATCAAAATAGATTTGGTCATATTTGTCGTGATTTTCCCAGGCGAAAATGGCAACGTCCCGGAAAGGATAGTGAAGGGCTTCACTTCTTTCTATCGAATAGTTAACGATATACCGCTTGGTAAAGAAGGCAAAATTGGCGGCCAGTAAAATCAAGGTGGCTATTAAAGCCCAGCGGCCAAAACGCCTATATAGATAGTAGATACCGGTGGAGCCTACTATATTAAGCATTGTAAAAACGGCAATTGCCCTGTGGGGACTATATTCCTCAAATGTAAGACCGCTCGGAATCATCGTTATCAAAATCCAAGCAAAAATAAAAAGTGTTGCCGTTTTATGTTTTTTATCTTTTGCCAGTAAATAAATTCCAATCAGCAAGAAAGGAATTATTACGGGAAATAATGGTCCGACATCCCGCTTCCCGTCGGTTAAATCAAGCCCGTCCAAAAATAAATATTTTGGACTGAATTGTTTGATGTAGCGCATCGAGGCGCTCCTCAGAAGCTTTATCTTATCAACCTTGCCAATGGTCTGGTCCTGAGTGATAAAGACAGCCTTTGTACGGTTACTTGCTTCCGGATTTGTAAAGATAATGAAATAAAGTGGGGAGACAACTAAAATAAAAATAGTAACTATTTTAAGAAAGTTTCTGCCAATTTCTTTTCGAAAAATAACCAGGAAAACTATTAGCAGTATAGGCACTAAAACCGCCTGGGCAAAGTATACGTAAGAAGAAATTCCCAGTAAGGTTGCTCCCCAAACATATTTTTTCTTTTTCAGAAGAGTAAACCCAAGAAGCATGAAGAAAATCCCAGCCTGGTTTTCAAAACTCTTTCTGGAATAAAAAATTTCAAAAGGACTGATCGCAGTCAAAAATCCGGAAAAAAGAGCTATACCCTTATTTTTCAGGAACTCGTTTACGAAAAAATACACACCCAGCACCATCAATGTTCCGAAAAGAGCTCCCGTAATTCTAACCGTCACGTCCTGCCAACCAAAAATTTTGTACGCAACAACCGTGGCATATGTGTAAAACGGGGGTTTGTAGTCGTTAACGGATTTAAAAATGAAAGGGAGGCGATCCCCGTACATATCGTTCCCCGTTTGGGCTACCGATATAGCATCGTAAAGCTGGGAAACTTCATCGTGTCCCAGTTGAATCGGATATTCGGAGAGTTTGAAGAACCTTAAAAAACCCGCCAGAAGAAAAATCAAAATTAAGATCTTATTTTTCAAAACAAAATTCATATTTTACAAATAATTCTCCCACATATTTTATAGTTTTTCCTAAGTAATTTAATTGTAGGAGATCATAACCTTGCCATAATTCTTCGGATACCTGCCGTACTGATTTATAACCAAGTTGGGATCAACTTTTGCGTAAACTTCATAAGCATATTCGATATTGTCAATTTTTGTTGATAAAACTACGGGTTTGCCGGCTTTTGAATCTTCAATTGCCCTTTCCGATGCAGCTTTTGCTTCTGCAGACCAGAAAGAAGCAAATTTCACCGGTGCTATCGTATAAATCCTTAGCAGTACATAAAGAAACTGGATCGCCATTAAAAATACGGCTACGTACGCCATACGTTTGGGGATTTTTGTTAATGCGAATGCTGAAAGTAAAATTAGGGGCGGCAGCATCAAGCCGTTTCTGAGGGCATGTGCTTCGGGGAAAAACATTGTTGCAAGCGGAGTAATCAGAATCCAGGCTAAAAGTAAAATAAATTCCTTTCTTTTGTTCTGATATAAAAACGCAAGCGCTATCAGCACTAAAGGTAAATCAATCAAATAAATCATACCCATCTCGCCGGGGTTGTGTCTCGGGTTTCCGTCACCCCGCAATATTAGAAAATTGGGAGATATGTTATCCGTGTAATTTTCAAGGGCGATCCTAAAGTATTCGATACCGCGGTTAATGAATACGGGTTTAAATGCATCCGGCAAGGAAGAAGCCGTTCTTTCATAATTTACCCTTTGAATAATGCTTTCTTTGAGGTTCTTGTCTACAAAAATGTTTTGGCTAAGAAATCTCTGTTCGCTTAAACCCGCAAAAGATTCTTTAATGGCCAAGCCACCAAAAAGTGCAAGAATTACCAGAGAAGCGATGAAAATTTTATTTTTGATAACTTTCTTTATCCCGCTATACCAGATAATAATAAGAAACATCAAAGGCAGGGTTAATTTAAAGGTCGGGTATGTAAAAACGGCCAGCCCCCAGGTTATTGCCCAAGGGATAAATTTTCCGTAAAGAAATAACACTATACCCGAAAGTGCCAAAAATAAGGCAAAGTGGGCTTCAAAGCCTCCCCTTGCGAGATAAATATCCCAAAGTGAAATTGCGGTAAGAAAGCCCGCGACTAACCCGGCCTTTTCGCTTAACAATTTCCTGGCCAATAAATACATCAAAAGCATTATTCCCACGGAAGAAAGGAGAGAAACGCTTCTCACTCCCCACTGCGTCGGACCAAAAAGGTAAACGAAAGGAATGGAGGCATAAATGTAGCCCCCGGGTCTGCCCGCCCCCATTTTGAAAGTCAGCGGAAATGCCTGTCCGGTTGCGTCTTTGCCGGTTTTGAGAATCGAATAGGTGTCATATACCATGGTCAGCTCATCGCCGTACATCGGCAGTGATTGGATCCTATAAATGCGGATCAGAAGGCCTATCAATACTATTCCAAGAAGGATTAAAACCGATTTCCCCGTCATGTATCAATTGTAATATACTTTACGTATGGAAAGAATACTGATGGGTGCTCCCGTAGTTTTTGCCGCCGTTACCCTTCTTACCTACATCCTTATCGCTCTCAAAGTTCCCATTTTGATTATCCCCATAGTGGTCTTGGCAATAGTATTTTACTGGAAAACGTTTTGGGAGGAAGTCAGAAAAATAAAGGTCGTGTTTGATAAAAAGACTTTCATCATTCTGGCCGTTTTTATTGTCGGAATTGCCGGCCAGCTGGCGATAATTTCGCCGAGCGGAAGGATTGTGGACGGGAATTTGGTATTCTGGAGTTCCCACGCTCACGATGCGTCCTGGCACATAGCCCTTACCGACGAGATCCAAAGAGGCTGGCCCTTCCAAAATCCGGTATTTTCCGGCGAAAAATTAGTAAATTACCATTTTTTCTCGGATATCGTCCCGGCGGTACTCAATAAGTACCTTCGAATAAGCAGTCTTGATTTATACTTCAGATATCTGCCTCTTTTGTACTCCCTTCTTTTTGGAACATCAGCTTACTTTCTTGCAAAAAAAATGACTGGCAGTTTCTGGGCGGGTATCTGGGCATTGATGTTTTCGTATTTTGGAGGAAGCTTTGGCTATATCGCGACTTATATTAAGGATGGTTCAATCGGAGGGGAAAGCATATTTTGGGCGAGTCAACCTCAAAGTTCAAGCGGGAATCCTCCTCAGATCATATCTAACTTTTTGGTTCTGACTTTTTTCTATTTTGTTTATTCTTATATCAAAAACAAAGACAAACGTTCCCTTTTTGCTTCCGTTTTAATTCTCGGAACATTAATCGAATTTAAAGTATATGCTGCCGTTGTCCTTCTTGGGGCAACGCTTTTAAGCGGAATATGGCAAGTTGCATTTCCGGCCGGAATCATGGCGGCGGCTTTGTACTTTCCGAACGCTTCCGGGGGTACCTCTTTTTTAATTTTTCAACCATGGTGGTATATAAGGACAATGATAGTGGAGCCTTCGAAACTGGATTGGCTTGACCTTGAAAGGAGAAGGCAGACCTACATATACGAAAACAATTGGAAAAGAGTAATTTCAATCGAATTATCCGGTTTTCTGATGTTCTTTTTCGGAAATCTGGGAATGAGATTTATCGGAATCTGGGAATACTTGAAATTTGCCAAATCATCACTCAAAAACCGTTTTAATTTGTTGTTTATTCTTACAATTTCCGCATCACTGGTCCTTCCGCTTCTTTTTCTGCAAAAGGGTGTTGCCAGTAATACCAGTCAATTTTTGCAATATTTTATACTGCTTTTTGGAATCCTTGCGGGTATTACAACTGCCAATTTTATAAAAGTTCTCAAACACCCCCTGTATCAAATTGTTGCCGGAATCCTACTTATTTTACTTATGGTTCCCACACAAGCGGCGCTACTCTATCAATTTTATTCCCGCACTCCCGTTTCAAAAATTTCGGCGGCAGAGCTTGAAGCGCTAACTTTCATAAGTCAAAACTCGGATAGGAATGCCGTGATCTTAACCCCTTTCCCGGATCCTTTTTTTAGGATTGAAGGCCCGACACCCAACCTTTGGGGGTGGACCGACACGGCATATGTGGCCGCCTTTTCCAACCGGCGGGAGTACTTTTCCGACAAAGAACAGGTGGATATCATGGGTTACGATTACGCTTCAAGAGAGGCGCAGCGAAAGACGATCTTTGAAAGCGACAACTCTATGGTGGTTAAGGAAAAAATCAGGGAAACTGGGGTAAACCTAATCTATTACCCGAAGGGACTAAGTCCTGAGACGGACTTTGGGGATCTTGGACTTAACTTGTTTTTTGAGAATTCAGATGTAGAAGTCTGGAAAACCAATTAGAATATATATCCTTTATAACTGCGAATTTACTTACGGGCTTAAAGTATAGAACAATAGGAAGCCCCCCAGGTTGTACCTCCTGATCGTACGTATATTGCTCTATCCAACCTGGCATGTTGTGGGAATAAAAAACTTCAATCATTTCCTCGGGTCCTGCATCGGGTGACGAAAGAGAAATAAAGTATGTTTTATTCTCTGAATTGGGAACTATCTCAAAAACAAATTTTATAAAGTTTCCGTCCTCTACGTTCTGACCGTTTATAGTGGTTGTTCTTATAATTTCCATGTTTTCATTAAAGAGAGTCAGAATAATATCCTTTTTGTTTTTTAAATTGGGATTTCTTATCGAGGTCCCTATCGCTGATAAGTTTGCGTCTTGCGACGTAAATTGTTGTGTTACATTTCTGGTCTGATAGATGCTTAAACGCTGTGCCGGATCGTAGCCTGGCTGATTCTCTCCGGGGATCATTTTTATCCCCAAGGCGAGAAAAGCGGGGGCAATAAATACTAAAAATAATATAGTTATTGTGGTAAACCAGATTAATTTTTTCATAACACTTCTTTTTCTTTGAAAATTTTATACGTCATGACCAAACTTCCTGCAGCAAGCACCGAATGCAAAAACGCCATAAGGTTATTTGAATCGTAGACTTTCTGAATAATGGTAAATGGCGTAGGAACCAGATCATACCAAGTGCTATAAATTCTAAAAAGTGAAATGGACATAAACCGGTCTTGATAAAGCACCGGGATGGCAAGCGCCACCATGCCAAAGAAAAATATTAACCGGGAATATATTGATTTCTTTACTGATAATATTACCAAAAACGGTGCTATCCAGAGAAGCCACTGTGTATGAAAAAGTGTAAAGGAAAAAATAATCAAAAATAGGCTAACCCAATAGTTAAACAGGTTTATTTTTTTATCGACAAGAACTGCATAGAAGAAAAGAAGTGAAAGACCCAAAGTTGTAAAGTCGGACGTAAATATTCCGGTGGTAAGACCCGAGACGAGTGCCGACTGGAAAAAAGCACCTGAGATAAACGGTAAGATAATAAGTCCAAAAGTTACCAGGGGGGTTGCCGCCAGAATAAACTTTTCTTTCAAATTACGCCCGGCCAAAAAAAGAAACGGAACAAATAAAAGCGGGTATAACTTAAAACCGGATGCCACACCCAAAAGTACGGATGCCGGGAATAGCTTTTGTTTTTTGATCATCAAAAATGCCAAGATCGTGAATATTACCGGAAATATGTCAACGTTGGAAAACACGTAAATCATGATAATTGTGAAAGGATTGAATAACCAGTAAACAAAGGCTTTCTTTTTATCCTCCTTGTTTTCAAAAAAACGCATCAAAAGAAATGCAATGACTATGTCTAGAATCAGATACGGAAGTTTTAGAACCACAAGATATTTAAATATGTTCGGGTCTTCCACCACGGAACTTGATCCGGCGCTTGCTACCCAACTGTCAAAACTTTTACCCAAAATGGGGGATGCTATCCACTGATAGCTGCCTACAGCCAAATAAGTCAAAGGGAAGTATACAAAATCATCTTTTAAGGGTAAGGATTTTTTATTCTCAACGAGATATGTGTAAATATTAAAGACTCCCTTTTTCAAAAACGATGCCTGATAGTTGTAAGTTTTTATATCAGGGTGGAATAAAAATGCAGCTACCAAAACTCTTAAAAAAATTGCCAAAACGAGTAGTTTTCTCATGGCTTGACTAAATAGATATTAACATCTTCATTTTCAAAAATCTTAGTCATTGGATATTCCTCTTCAGCCATCGGAAGGTAATAGGTTTTGGGTAAATACACGTAGCGAATTCTTGAATCTTTTAAAAATTTACCCGACCAGCTTAAATCCTTCTCTTCAAAGAAACGGTTTGCCTCCTCTACCCTTGTTTGATAATCCGTATCAAGGATTATCTGTTGCTCCGCGTCCTCAATAAAAACGGGCTTTCCGGAATATGCCGAAACGTATGCATTATCGGCATAGGCAAATAACGGATATGGGTCGTCGTATTTAGTTCTTATCTTTGTGTCATACGGATGTTTTAAAACCGTTCCGGGTGCTTGTAGTTTAAGAAAGTTAAGCGCCTGATACTCATTTAAAGGTAAGTACGCGGGAGGGTTCGGGTAAAGCAGACTGCGAAAAGTTGCGAATGAACTGATTGGTGTAATCAAAAGAGCCAGAACAATAATGGGAATTGAATATTTTGCTAGAGCGGAGGCGGCGTATATTCCCGCAAAGTATAGAAAGTAGTAAAAAAATTGAATGACATTCCAAGGGTTTCCTTTTTGAACAAAAATTAGGGTCGGGATGACGGATGCTGCCATCAATAAAAATATAAAAAGGTGGATATCGGACTTTAAAAAATTTTTTCGGAATCCCCCAAAGCCAATTATTCGGGTACCCAAATTTCCTACAAAAAATATAACCAAACTTAAAAATTCAATTGCGGCGAAATTAAGCCATTTCTTGCCACCCAAATATGCAAATCTCTTTGCCGTAAAATCCGGAATACCGACCCGGTCCCCAGCATCAATCATTGTATTGATTAACCAAAGCGGCTGAAATCCGATTAGGCCTGCGGCACCTTTCCCGATTGATAGGTAGATAGCAACAAAGATAATTGATGAAAAGATGAAAACCGGCAAAAGACTAAAATTCTTATCCAATAATATTTTCTTTATAGTCAAAAGAAAAAGTGCCATCACTGCAATTGCTCCCGCATATGCTTTAAAACCAACCAGAAGCCCTATTCCAATGGACAAAATTACACCTTTAACGATGTTTGGCTTTCTAATAAACAGATCCAGCAGAAGAATCGCGAATATAAGTATCACGAGAGACGCGGCGTAGGGAGGATTAAGATTCATAGAAACGGGCTGATTAGCCCAAAAAGCCGATTCTCCAGCCAAAGGTTCGCCTTTGAAAAGACTTACGATCCAGCCGAAGCTGCTTCCGAAATATGCAAAAAATACTGCGAGTACGCTTACCAATTTGCTTTTAAAAAGCCTTTGGGTAAGTAAATACGTCCCAATTCCCAAAAGAACGGAAAATATTACCGGGAAAAGCCGGTATATGAGAAGGGACGAATTAATGTTTAAAAATCTGGAGAAGGCTGCTACCACCAGATCATAAAGATAGTGATAATTGGAAAGCGTTTGTCCGGCAAACCCAGGATTTTGGGGGGGAACGGCCAGTTTTAACTGATTAACTAATGCTTCATGCCAAACTCCGTCGCGCGCGAGGGGTCCGAAGTATCCTACGCCGTAATCATAAAGCATCCCGCTCCGGAACATACCCACTCCCTGGAAAATCGTCCCCAAAAAAATAATAACGGCCGGAAAAATCATAATAATAAATATAAAACCGCCAGTAACGCTCCCAAAGATACTATATCCAAAACTTTTCTAAACAATGTTTCCTTGAAAGCAATTTCAACTGCGTGTTGTCCGGGGGGAATCGTAAATGTTATCTGACCATAAGGATTACCTGCTTTAATGGCAACCTCCTTACCGTCAAGTTTCGCAACCCACCCGGGGAAATAATATTTGTAGTAATTGAAAGTGGTTTCTTCCGTATAATCCGTAGTAAAAGAAGCGTCCAATCCCGGATTCGGAGAAACTTTATCGGGACGTACTTGGGTTGAAACCGGTAAACGCAAATATTCTTCTCCGGTTTTAAGATACTCGGCGGATGCAACCGGATACGGGATATACCTATTAATATAATATTCGTCGGTTCTACCCAAAAAGTCGTGGGGCTTAAAATTTCCAAAATTCAAAATGATTGCTGCAAGAATGATGAAAAGGCCTACTTCTCTGCCGAATTTTACCTTGTCAAAAATAATTACAAGAATGGACGTTGCGAATGCGGTCAAACTTAAAAATCTCCACGGAAACTGGAAGTAAGGAAGAAGCGGAACCGTGTTCCAAACAAACGTTGACCTGTAATTCATCATGAATATGGAAATAAAGATCATGCCAAGAGCCCAAAGAGAAAATTTATTCAACTTTTTGAAAAACACAACGGCAAATACAACCAAAGCAATATTTATCGCACCCAAAAAGAAACTCATGCCGTCGTAGGGACCGGGGACACTTGCGCCGTATCCGAAATAGGGAGTTATGAGTTGTTTTAGGGTTGGGAAGTGATCAACAAAATTGAATACCGTATCGTATTTCATAAGCCTGCTTTCGGTAATCGCCGGCAACCAGAAATACAAACTTACCAAAACGCCCAAGATAAATCCGTAGGCGGATCTTGCTATTCCTTTCCGTTGCCAAATAGCGATAAGTGCCAAAAAAGGAATAAACATGTAGGCCATAATGTTGTGTGACAGAATAAGTCCGGCAGTTGAAAGTGCCAATAGGCCTATCCACCTTTTTGCTTTGTCCTTGGCTATTTTTGAAATTGCATATGCGGCCAAAGGAGGAAAGACAAAAGCCACTATCTCTCCTATTGAACCCCTGACGTAAATATCAGTAGCTCTATAGGGCGTGTAAACATATAAAACCGCACCGGCAAGAGCCAGGATGCTTTTTGTGTGCTCTTTCAAAAATTTGTACATGAAATACATTGAAAGAGGCACGCTTGAGACAAATACGGCTTTAATACTGTCGACAAGCGTCAGACCTAATTTATGGAAAATTTCCCCAATATAAAAAGGCAACGGAAATACAAAGTTAAAAAGCGGATAGCCGAAACCAAAACTCAGGTCGGGAACAAATCTGGGGGGAAATTTACCGAAGTTTACCACTCTGTCCATTTCAAAAAGCCAACCGATATGCAAGTCGTCGCTGGCTCCGTAAAACCCGTGAACAAAAAGCGCCCGGACTGCGGGTACCGACAAAAGGACGATTATTAAAAACGAATACTTAGCCAAAAATTTTTCTATTTTTTCCATATTTGATGATAAGTAGCGCTCCGCCAAAACTTACCAGGGATAAAATGTTTGCGAATGTTCTTATCGGAGTGTTCCTAAACTCTCCTTTGACGCGGTACCCGCCTTCGGGGAGATTAATTTCTATCCTTCCCAAAATATTATTGTGGGAATGGGGAAAAACATTGCCGTCCACCAAAACGGTCCAGTTTGGAAAATCAAAAACGGGTATGACAATGCTGGCGTCCTTAGTTATAACCGCGTCAAACTCCCACCGGTTTGATTTATTTACAAAATTTTTGATTTCACCTGCGCCCTGGGTGAAAAACGGTTCTGCCGGGGCAGGCTCTCTCGGTTCAAGAGCCGTTTTGGGAATGTAATCCAGAAGGGCGCCGGCCTGTTGATCAATATAACTTTGTCCCGAAAGAAGCTGAGAGTCCGTTAAGCCGTAATAAAAATGTTCGGGTTTAAAATATTGCCAATTTAGGGTGACGGTAAGAATGATAACGGCCGTCGAGACGGCGATCAACTTTTTTTCTTTGAAAAACGACATCAGGTATCCTCCCAGTAGACTCGATGAAAAGATAACTATAGATAAAAATCTCCACGGGAACTGGACATAAATCAATATTTTAATCAGTTCCCAGACGGGCGCAGATTTGTTATGAGTCATGAATACGCCGGACACGAACATCAATAAAAGAAGTGAAAAAAGAACTATCTCTTTTTTCTTTTTCGTGAGAACTACCGCGATTAAAGACAAGATAACCAGCCACCAATGCGGCCAGCCTATTTGATATGAAATGGTATTGGACGACTGTGGCTGGGAACCCGCGTAATTCCAGGATCTGTCCGTAAAAAGCTGTGAGACTTTTACAAACTGTGCCCTAAAGTCCAGTTCGGCTCTTGTTAATGCCTCCGTCTGCACCAATCCCTTTTCAAAAAATGCAGGTAGAATAAAGAACGCCGATATTCCGAATGCCAGCCCCAGACTTAAGAGGGAAATCTTTAAACCTTTCCACTTTTCTTTATAAAGCCAATAAAGTACCCAAACGATAATAAGGGGCGTGAAGATCATTGTCATGATATTGTGCGACACTAAGAATATGAAGGTTGTAAATGTTGCAAGGGCAAAATATTTCCTGTCTTTTTGTTTTACCAAGCGTAAAAAGAAGTAAAAAACAAATGGAATTATGGCAAGCGCAAAACTCTCCCCCACCGCTCCCCTAACATACGAGTCAAGAGCTCTATAGGGGGCGAAAAGATAAAGTACTGCAGATACCGTTCCGGGAATTTTTCCAAAAAGCTCTTTTGCCAAAAGGTACATTCCCACGGCCGCGAAAACCAACGGCAGAAAAAATAAAAATTTTGCCGCACCTATGTATCCCAATATGTAGCTTGCAACTGCTCCGACATAGTAAGCCAAGGGTCCGTAAAAATTAAAAAGGGGAAAGCCGTTTCCGTATCCCATATCAGGAACCCACCTGCAGGGAAGTTGCAGGTCGGCAAAACACTTTCTCAACTCAAATATTCGCATGACTTGGAGGTTATCGTGATGCGAAAAAAAGCCCGGGATAAAAAGCGGCCATATGATTAGGGCGGATAAAGCGAAAATCAATATTAAGGGCCAGTTATTTAGAAAGAATTTTTTCATATCTGTTTGATTTTATTACTAGATAAATAATAACTCCAAAGCTTATCAATGTGATAATGTTCCCGATCTTTCTTATTGGCGTGTCTTTCAACTTCGCTTCAAACGCGTGCCGGCCGGGGGTTAAGTCAAAGGTGATAAGGCCAAGGCAATATCTTTGAGCGGTACAATCATCATTGATATGGGGGGTTAGCTTCCCGTCAACCGTAACCTCCATTCCGGGAAAGTCAAAAAGGGGTATCCGGATTCGGGAATCATCCGAAGTTTCCACTATTCCAGTCTGGAAATTACTTCCTTTATTATATTCCAGAAACTTTGCGTTGCCTTTTAAAACTTCGGGCAATTCAGGTGCTTTGGCGTACGGCGGAAGTTTTGCGGTCTGCGGCAGGTAGTCAAAAATACTTATCGTCAGCTGTTTTTCCCACGAATCCCCTGAAAACTTATCCGCATCGGAAATATTTAACCATGCCTTAGGAACATAATAATTGATGGTTAGTGCAAAAGAAACCAAAACCATCACTATTCCTAATATGTACTTATACTTTCCGGCAAGGTAGATAAGAAGGCCCGAAACCAAACAAAGTAAAAATATGGAAACTGCCAAAAAGCGCCAGGGAAACTGCATGTACCACAAAAGGGGAAGCTTGGCCCAAATAAAACTGGACTTCATGTGAATCATGAATATGCTGGCGAGGGTTACGCCAACCAAACCCAAAATCAAAAGTGAGATTTTGTTGCGTTTTTTCAAACCAAAAAACGCAACAACCGGTGCAATAACAAGACCCGCAATCCACTGGACTATACCCAACGATAAATTAAGTTTTTCATCGGGGAATCCGCTTGATCCGTATCCCCATTCCCTGGAAATAAAAAGCTTGAATAAACTTACAAAATGCTGGCGGTAGTCAAAATACCCCGAAAGAAGTCCCTCGGTGTGGGTAAACTTTCTCTCAAAAAGAACTGGGAGGACAAAAAATGCCGAGAGGCCGAATCCCAAGATTCCCCCAAAAATAATCTTTGAGAGGTTCTTCCACTTGCCCTGATATAGCCAGAAAGCCGCCCAAAGGATTGCAACGGGTACGAAGATCATGGTCATGAGTACATGCGTCGTCATCAGGAGGAAAATGGAAACAGACATCCAAATCAGATGTTTTGTTTTACCTGTTTTAATGACTTTGTAGATCGCCCAAAGGATTAGGGGGAAAAATATTTGGGCCCAAAACTCACTAAGAGCTCCCCGCACATATACTTCTACCGCTTTATATGGGATATAGGTGTAGACAAGCGCAGCAATCACCCCTGCCCATTTGTCTTTTGATATGGTTTTAACAAGAACATATAAGGTTATTGCCGAGAAGATATACCCCAGAATAAAAAGGATTTTGACCGAATCGATATATTGGAAACCAATCCGGTGCAGTCCCGCACCTAAATAATATGGAAGTGGCGGGTAGTAATTAAACTGCGGGTATCCATACTGGTACCCGGCATCCGGCACCCACCGGCAGGGAATTTGTAAGTCGGTGTAGCATTTATCCATCTCGTAAACCCTGAAAGCCTGCAAATCGTCCTGCATCGGGAAAAAACCGGTCTTAAATAGTTTGGAGTAAGTCGGAAGTGTCAAAATCACTAAAGCGAAAATAGGTATTAACCTCCCCCACCATCTCCCGGGCTTAAATATTGTTTTGAGTTTTCCCATATTTAAAATCTGGAAAATATTGCTTCATCGGAAATCTTAGCTTCCCTTATCTCCCTTTTCCTTGCTTTGGCGACTATGCCGACTTTTATCATTGCGGCCAAAACTATCCTTATGTAGCCCGGGTGTTTAGCGAGTCTTTTGAAAAGACCGGCAACGTGCTTTCTTAAAAGATTCGTGCTCGTAAGATTTTTCCAGATAAAAAGAAGCTGATTCCGTTCCATTATTCTCTGAACGTTTTTTTTAGGAAAACTACTTATGGTCGCTTCGTGCATATGTTCAACTTTTGCGTCGGGTTCCCAAATAAGGTTATAACCTCTTTTAAGAGCCCGATAACACAGATCAACATCTTCCCAATAAAAAGGTGACAGAAGCTTTTCATCCATTCCCCCAAGCCTCATCCAAATACTTCTTCTGAAAACTCCGCTGCCGCCGCTGACCCAGAATGTGTCATGCGCGGTCGATACCTTTGACCCGGCAGTGTGTCCTATAAATCCATCGATAAAGGTCCCCCTGACCCAAGCAAAATCCCCAATTTCATTCAAAGAAACCGCAAAAATCTTCGGGTTTTCAAAATGCGGAAAAACAGGTTCTAAAAAGTTCTTTTCCGGCACAACATCCGAATTAAGAAGACACATCAGTTCCCCTTTTGCGGCTCTTGCCCCCGTATTTACACTGGCCGAAAAGCCTCTGTTGGTTTTGTGTTTTACTAATTTTACTTGTGGAAATTTTGAAGTAATTAATTTGACGCTTCCGTCGCGAGAGTTGTCATCGACTACAATAATTTCAACTATACTATTGCCGGGTGTTTCCGCGGCTTTGATTAGAATCGGTAAATTTTTTTCCAAAAGCCGTTCACCGTTAAAATTAGGAACTATTACGGAAACTTTTGAGTCTTTCATTTTTTAACTTTTACCAAATGCAGCATCCCCAAAAGAAACTTCTTATCTACCACTATTTTAAATCCAACTTTCTTTGAAATCTTGGTCAAAAAATTGCCTCTATATGTTTGTATGTGGGTTTCTCTCCAAACTTTCCCTCTCGGATAAAAATGCAGCCACAAAAACCAGATGATTCTGAATAGGAGATTGTCAGACGGCACCAAAAAGACTGCATATCCGTTGTTTTTAAGAACCCTCTTAACATCGGTTAATACTTTTCCGGGATCAAAAACGTGTTCCAAAACCTCCAAGGCAAAAACCGCATCGAAAGTTTGGGCGGCAAAGGGAATATCCGCAGCATCGGCAACAATGAATCTCATTTTCCCTGTTTTTTTCCAATGACTGTTGGCCCAATCCACCGTTTTTTTAACAACGTCAATCCCTACCAACCGGCTTGCCCCGGAAGTATCGAGAATGACCTTTGAAAAAGTTCCGTCATTACTACCGATATCAAGAATCTTGCCCTTTACCGGTTCTATTACGGCAGATACTTCCTTAAACCTTTTCTTATGCCAAAACCTCTGGAATAAGTCTACTTTTATTGATTCAAAGTACCAGTTTTTTGGAACATTCTTGTGAAGTTCTCCTGCGTTTAAATTATTCTCATTCATTTTTGAAGTATACCCGAAATAATGTTGTTTTCGAATGAAATCCCGGA
>Ga0209210_1001430_pt1 | contig 19949 bp, 27 predicted proteins | sample RifGroA1_FD_183991 | JGI IMG/M metagenome (GOLD analysis project Ga0209210, IMG submission 183991) | Contaminated groundwater microbial communities from Rifle, Colorado, USA - Rifle Groundwater A1 (SPAdes) (version 2) | ecosystem: Environmental > Aquatic > Deep subsurface > Groundwater >...
TACAAGTTATGGATGAAAATGGAATAAGGAGTATTGATTATTTAATTGTTGATCATAATGCACATAAGACAAATTATCATAGATTTATCGAATTCCCGAAAGATACCAATGTGACAATTTATACCATAGATGTACCTGAAAATGGAAGAAATTCCAGTGGATTTAGTATAATGGACTTGCATCATATTTCTGTTCTCGATAAAACAGGAAATATAAAATCAGAAGATATTTATCCTGTACGCACTATTAAAGAATTTATCAATCGTAATGAAAGTCCTCAATTAAAAGAACCAAGAAGAGAACCAGAACATTCTTCAGAGGAATATAGATTAAAAAGAATTTAATTAAATGTATAAATAATAATTATTTTTTAATGATAATAAGCTTTTTTGAAGAGTTTCCAATTAAAGAAAATTTAAACAGTCTTATCAAACAACTCTTCAATTTCTTTAAGGTCTAGATGAACTGCTCCAATCTCTTGCATTTTCCTTAATGCTTTTTCTGTAAAGCCATTTTTAGAAACAAATAAGAACTTGTAAGTCCCGCTATAATGAAAGTATCTTGATTTTCTTTCGAGTTCCTCAATTACATCAGTATCCAATTGTTTGTTTGTCCATTTGACTTCTCCAAATAAAAAGTCCTTTTCCTTGAGATTATATGCAAGAATATCTATTTCACTCCCATTTCTATCCCACCAAGAACCAATGTTTTCAAAGTTTAATTTTAATCCTTTTATTTCTTTAGTGTTATAAATGATTAAAAGTTCTCTGACAATATCCTCAAAAATTCTTCCAACATAACTATTAAGGTCTTGCTTAATTAAATCAGAAACTAGCTTTGTATTCCCCAGATTAAGAGGGGTTTGATTAGGCAAAATAAATTTATACCAAAACTTAAAGAAATTATCTTTTGTTTGATATCTTCCAAGTCTTTCTTTTCCTAAAACAGGATCTTTTCTTTCAACCAAATCAAGAAGCTCATCAAGTCTTCTAAGATATGCAGGCATAGTTTGAGATGTAATGTGAGTAACATCTTCTATTTCTTTCATAGTTTCTTTTCCAGAAGATGTAGCCCCCAAAATAGCATTATACTTTGCATGAATTCTTACATTTTCATATTCTAACAGGTTTTTTGGCTCCTCAAATAGAACAGCTCCTTTTTTTAATACTAAGTGAAAAATTCTTTCATAAATGTCTCCTTTGCTTTTTTTGAATTTATCAAGATAATCAGGAGTCCCACCAAAGACAGAATAAGTCATTACTTTATCTTCTTCTAGCATTTCTTTAAACATTAATCTGAAATCAGAATATTTAAATGGAGAAATTTTTATTTTTTGTGCTCTTCCATATAAAGCTCCTGCTTTGCTATTCATAATTTTTTGTATCATTCCAATAGATGAACCAAGAAGCAAAATTAATATTTTTTTATGTTTTAACTTTGAATCCCATGCATTTTGTAAACTGCTGATATACTCTGGAGCGATATCTAAGAATCTTTGAAATTCATCAATAACTAAAACAAAAGGTTCTTTATCAGTCTTATTGCCAATATAGTTTAAAAATTCATAAAAATCTTTAAAGACAATTTTTTCTCCAAGTTGTTCTTTTACAGATTTAGATAGATAGTTTAAAATTTCACTTTTTTGAGTTACTTCTACATAAAAATAGAAGTGATTTTTTATATTCTTTAAAAATTGTTTAACTAACTCTGTTTTTCCAACTCTTCTTCTACCATAAAGAACTAACATATTTGAAGGAGAAAGTTCTATATATTTCTCTTGCAAAATCTTTAATTCATTCTTTCTATCAAAAAATTCCTTTTCTGCCATGTTATATTATGATGATAATGTTATAACATTATCGTGTTAATGTTACTTTATAAATCTTTCTTTTTATTTATTAACAAAGAGGCTTCGAGCAAAGTAGAAGTGTGTTCGTTATAACATAGAGAAAAGAGGTTATACTACAAGAAGAGAACTTAGAAAAGCTCGCGAAATAGAACCTGAGTGATAAAAACTAAGTTCTAGATAAGTTTAAGTATTTCTTTAATTTTTTATTTTAATGATAATAAGCTTTTTTGAAGAGTTTCCTACTGAAGAGAATTTAGATAAAGTAAAATTAGTTGATTTTAAAACTAAATTGTATATTGCTGCTAAGTCTTTGGATGAGTTTTTAGAGATTAAGAAAAAAATTAAGAATAAGAATATTATTGAAATAATTTATTGGCCTATTCTTGAAATGAATGAAGGTTACTGGTTTTCTCCTTTTTCTAAAAGAAATGCTATTCTTAGAATTTTTAATGGGTTACAGGGGAAGAGTATACCTGTGATGATTGATTTGGAGTTGCCTTTTACTAGAAATAAACTATTGTTTATAACTCAAGCTTTTAATTTTTTCAGGAACAAGAAATTAATAAGAAAATTTATTGAAAATTATAAAAACGTTTATACTTGCGAATATTTCCCTAATGGAAGCATTAAAGATAAAGTAATGAAATTCTTAGGGTTGCATTTTGATAAAAGAGTAATTAAAATGTTTTATAGTTCAATGCATCATGTGAGCAATCTAGAAGAAGAATTAAAGGGAGAAAAAGAGAAGTATGGGAATAATTTTATAGCTAGTTTTGGAACTATTGCAAAAGGAATTTTAGGCTATGAGCCTATTTTAAGTTTTAAAGACTTAAAAAATGATTTGGAAGAAGCTAAAAAAGCTAAGATAAATGAAGTTATTATCTTTAGACTTGGCGGGTTAAATAAAGGTTATGTTAAGGTTATTAAAAGTGTTACTACTACAAAAAAGCTAAAAAACAAAGTTTTATAAACTTCTGAATTTAATGAAAAATATGAGAATTAAAGATAATCCTTTATTGACTTATTTAGTTGGAACTACTTCTGAATATCGAGAATATTGTAAAGAAGATTTTAATAGAAGAAATATGAATTTAAATGTTTTGACACTTCTCGGAATGCTAGGTGAAGGTTTATTTTTTAGAGAAGTTATACCTGGAGAATATAAATTGTGGATACCATTTATGGTAGATTCTACAGTCAGGATTCTTTCTTCTGAAGCTATCTGTGAAATTATGAAAAGCATATGGGATGATTCATATAAAACAAAATTAGAGGGAAAACTTATTGTTGCACCAGGATTAATAGGTAGAGGAAGAGAATTATATTCAAAACTCTTTAAGTAACATTTTTAAACTTCTAACTTATGCTAAATTAAATGAATGATAGAAGCTTTCTTTACGAAAGAAACCTTCAGGAAAGAAAAAAGAAAAATGAATGATATAGTAAAGAAGTTACATCCTTTGGAAAGAAAGGTATTGCCTTTTGTTACTGAGAAAATAAATTCTGTTAAAAACATTGTTGAAAAGTCAAAAATGCAGGAAGTTGAGGTTCAGAGAGCTCTACTTTGGCTTGAAAATAAAAAATTAGTTGTTAATGTTAAGAATGAGAGAGAGGTTGTTGTTCTTGCTAAAAATGGTGAAAAATACCTAAAAGAAGGTTTTCCTGAAATAAGATTTTTGAAAGCTATTGAAAAAGCTTCTTTAGATTTGAAGAAAATAAAGGAAGTTGCTAAGCTAGATGATAATGAATTGAGCATTTCTATTGGAAAATTAAAGAGGGAGAAATTAATTGAAATTAAAGATAAAATAAATATAACTAAAGAAGGAAGAGATTTTATTTTAAATAATGGTTATGATGTTTTTCTTAAAAGTTTACCTTTGAAAACAGATACGTTAAATGAAGAACAAAAGTATTTTGTCAAGCAATTAACTGAGAGAAAAGAAATTATTGAAAACAAAAAAATAAATGATTTTGAAACAAAATTAACTCCTTTAGGAAAAGACATTGTAAAAGAGAACTTAAATGTTGATTTAATTGAAAGCCTGAATTCTTCAATATTATTAAACAAAGAATGGAAGAAAAAAGAATTCAGGCAATATGATGTTAGTTTAAATGTAGGAAGTCTATCTTCTGGAAAAAGGCATTTTGTCAACCAAGCTATTGATTATGCAAGAAGAACTTGGATGGATATGGGTTTTAAAGAGATGCAAGGTTCCTTAGTTCAAACTTCATTTTGGACTTTTGATGCTTTGTTTACTCCACAAGACCATCCTGTTAGAGAAATGCAAGATACATTTTTTTTAAATAATCCTGAGAAAGGAAAATTACCTGGAATTTATGCTAATGTCAAGAAAATGCATGAAGAAGGTTATGGAAAAAGCAAGGGATGGCAGTATAAATGGAATTTAGAAGAAGCTAAAAAAAATGTTTTAAGAACTCATACCACTTCTTTAAGTGCCCATATGCTTGCTAGTTTAACTAAGAAAGATATTCCTGGAAAATATTTTGCTATTGGAAAATGCTTTAGGAATGAAACTTTGGATTGGAAACATTTGTTTGAATTTAATCAGACAGAAGGAATTGTTATTGATGAGAATGTTAATTTTAGAGATTTATTAGGATATTTAAAAGAGTTTTTTAAGAAAATGGGTTTTGAAAAAGCTCGATTTAGACCTGCTTATTTTGCTTATACAAGTCATTCAACTGAAATTGATGTTTTCCATCCTGTTCATAAAGAATGGATAGAGCTTGGTGGTGCTGGAATAATGAGACCAGAAGTTACTATTCCAATAATTGGAAAAGACATTCCTGTTTTAGCTTGGGGACCTGGTTTTGACAGATTAATTTTAGATTATTATAAAATTCAAGACATAAGAATGTTGTATAAAAATGATATTAAACATTTAAGAGAGATAAAAGCATGGATGAAGTAAAATTTATCCCAAAATCTGTTTAACTATTATAAACAAAGTATAACTTGATTCTTTGTGATATTTGAAATTGATGTTAGTGGAGAAGATATATTAAATAAAGACTATATTATAGTTATAGCTGATAAAAACAATTTTATTAAAGGATTTAAATTTGATGAAAGACTTATTCGTGTATTAAAATCAAGATTAGGAGAAGGAAAGTATAGATATAATACTTCTAATAGTGGTAAAGCTTCATTCAGAATAAGACTCTATTGTACTATTATTTATTATCTATTTAAAGCTTTAAATTTAAATAAAAAAGAGATAAAATTAGAAATTTGCAGAGACTTTTATGGTCATGAGCAAGATATAAACACTAATCTTAAACATTTTTTAATGGAAATTTTAGGATTAAAAATAGAAATAAATTATACTAAATTTGACAAGAATTCTAATGCAGATAAATATGCTTATTTAATGAGAAAAGATAGTAAAAACAAGATGGATACTTATGTTGAAATCTCTTTAGAAGATATTGAAAAATTCTTGAAAAAATAATACCAAAGGACACTACAGGAGTGCCGCAAGCCTAGTTTGTCCCTTTGGACTTAAACCAAATGAACTCTCTAGCAGTTGGTATATAAATTTAATATAATTAGTTTATTTAAAGTTTTCTAAAATGTATGTTATTTAATATATATTTTAAAATGTAATAATGACTCTCCTTTTTCGCCTTCTTTTAAACAACTTTTTATTTTATCTTTTGTATTCATTTTTAACTAGTTCTATTATTTCTTTGTATCCCCATAATATTATTCCAGTCTTAATTATCTCTGTTATAATATTATTTATAGCAATATTTTTTTCAAAATCTTCTTTTGTTTGTAAAACCTCATGAATTTTTAAAGGGATTATTTGATATATTTGAGAACTTTTAGTTTTAAATGATGTAAACTTGTTTTTATCTAAAATAAATAAAATATCCAAATCATTCGGCTCTTTTTTTGGATCAATATAAGACCCAAAAATAATACAAGAGATAGTTAATTCTTTTAGTGGTTTTAAGTCATCTAACCTAAACTTAATTCTTCCGTTTATTTCTGGAATAAGAGAAAGTTCAAGAATATTTCTTGTTTTTTCATTATTAAAATTTAATTTATAAGATTTTATATTTGCAATATTTTTTGCTTCTAATATTCCTTCTTTTTCAAATTTTCTTAATATTTTAAATGCCCCATTGGGAGCTAAATTACAAGCTTTAGCAATCTGATTAATTGAATTATCTTTTCCTAATTCTGCAAATAGCATTCTTAAAACTTTTTTCTCATTTTTAGTTATCATATTTATACACCATTATTGTATAATCATATACCTTAGGTATATAAAGGTTCTTATTATAAACTTTTTCTTTATAGAAACTTTTTAGTAGTAACAAAATAGAAAGCTTTAAAAAACGTCCCTAGTTTAATAAATAATGAGATATATGGAGCCAATAATTAGTGATGAAGATTTAAGAAGTAGACTTAGATTTAGAGACATGGTTCGTGAAAGAACCTTAAGTCTTTATGAACAATTATTAGGCTTAGATTTTAGAGAAAGGGTATTAAGTACCCTAGAGAAAAATGGAAAATTTGTTTGGTATGATATGTGTTGTGGTAACTTTGAAGCAGGAATAGGTCTTAAAGATCTTTTTTATTGTGATGGTCGTAAAGATATTCTTCCTAAGATAACTGCTGTTGGAATTGATATTGATACTAGGGTTAAAGGTGATGAAGTATTAGACTACGGAGTTATTAGAAGAATGGGGAATGTAGTTGAAGCGGTTTTACCACCAGATGTTGATTTAATAACTTGCTTACGTGGGTTAAGATATGTAGAAGAATACTTAGGAAAGGCATGCCAGGCGGTTGAGCATTGGTATAATTCTATGCCTGTTGGTGCTACTTTAGCTTTTGATTATAATCCTGAAATTTTTTTCGAAGTGCGTGGTGATGGTCCTATTTTAATCAATGATGCTCCATTGTTGGAAGTATTAAAATTACAATTAGGTGAATCTGTAGAATTTGGAAAATTTAAATCTTTAGTGGAAGCTGCATTTACTGTAAAAATTCATAAATGTGAAGATAAGAAACTTAAATTACATTAACTTTTTTTAAAGTAAATTTTACATATGCTTAAGAAAAGTATAAATAGAATATTTACTAATTAATTTTATGACGAAAAAAGAAATTTCTTCTGGTGTAGTACATAAAGTACCAACAGATCTAAGAAAAACTCTACTCTCTTCTTCAAAGACTAGAGAAATATGGAATAATCTTACTCCTCTGGCACGAAATGAATGGATTTGTTGGGTTAATTCTGTTAAGAAACCAGAGACAAGAAGAAATCATATAGAAAGAGTAAGAAGAGAACTTTTAGAAGGAAAACGCAGACCTTGTTGTTGGCTTGGTTGTCCTCATCGTTGAATTAGTATACTCTATGTTAAAATATTTAACAAGTAAAGTTTAAATAATTGACAATTTTAACAGATTGAATGCCTACAACAATTAAGGATGCTCAGAAAGCTGTGAAAGATTTTGCTATTAGGAATAATTGGAAAGATGTTCCTAATGTTGACAAGTTTGACCATTTGCATGAAGAATTAATTGAAATGTCACAGCACTTAAGATATAAGGATGAGGAAGAGAGAATAAAGATTGCTAAAGAGAAGAAAGAAATTTTTAAAGATGGAATTGGAGATTTATTCTTTGCATTATGCAGATTAGCTAATCAATTAGATGTTGATGTGGAAGATGCATTTAATATGGTTAAAAAAGAGATATTTGCAAAGTATGATAAAAAAGGTAAGGAGATTAATCTTGTAAAAAATGCCTAAAGTAACACTAAACAGAAAAGTTGTAGAAAATTTAATTGGGAAGAAATTAGGTTTAGAGGAATTAAAAGATAGAATTTCAATGTTAGGTACTGATTTAGAAGAAGTTAATGATAAAGAAATTATTGTTGAAATATTTCCAAACAGACCAGATATGTTAAGTGAGGAAGGATTTTCTCGTGCTTTAAGTTCTTTTATTAATGCAAAAACTGGATTAAGACAGTATAAAGCTAAGAAATCTGATTATAAGGTTTTTATTGAGAGTTCTGTTAAAGGGATAAGAGATTATACTGCTTGTGCTATTGTTAAAAAATTAAATTTAAATGATGAAAAGATAAAATCACTTATTCAGTTACAAGAGAAATTACATGTTACTTATGGTAGAAACAGGAAGAAATGTGCTATAGGCATATATCCAATGGAAAATATTTCATTGCCTATTTATTTTAAAGCATTATTTCCAGAAGATATTCATTTTGTTCCATTAGATTCTGCTGTTGTAATGGATGGTAATGAAATATTGGAGAAACATAAGACTGGAAAAGATTATGGTTATTTGTTAAAAGGATTAAAAAAATATCCGATATTTATTGATGGAAAGAATGATATTTTATCTATGCCTCCTGTTATTAATTCAGAAGATACAGGAAGAGTAACTGAGAAAACTACTGAAGTGTTTATTGAATGTAGTGGATTTGATTTTAATATATTAAAAAGATGCTTGAATATAATTGTTACTTCTTTAATTGATATGGGTGGAGAAGCTTATGAAATGACATTAGTTTATCCTGACAAGAAAATAAAAAGTCCTGATTTTAATAGTGAGAAATTAAAATTAGATTTAGATTATGTAAATAAAATTAATGGTTTGGAATTAAAAAAAGATGAAATTAAAAAACTATTAGAACGAATGGGATATGGCTTTGATGGAAAACATGCTTTAATCCCATGTTATAGAGCTGATATATTGCATGAAGCTGATATTGCTACTGATATTGCTATTGCTTATGGTTTTGAGAATTTTAAAGAGAAAATACCTGAAGTCAGCACAATTGCTGCTGAAGATAAATTAGAGACTTTCAAAAGAAAGGTTTCTGAAATATTAATTGGATATGGATTATTGGAAACAAGCTCTTATCATTTAAGTAATGAAAAAGATTTGAATTCTAAAATGTTAATTCAAGATGATTTTGTTAAATTGAAAAATGTTGTAAATCCTGATTATGATACATTAAGGACATGGTTAATGCCTGGTGCTATGAAGATTTTTTCTGAAAACAAACATTATGAATATCCCCAGAAAATATTTGAAATTGGTAGAGTATTTTCTAAAGGTGATTCTGAAACAGGTGTTATTGAGAAGACTAAATTAAATGTTAGTTTAATTGGCAATGGAGAAGACTTCACTAAAATAAAGCAAATATTAGAGGGATTGTTTGTTAACTTAGGCTTGAATTTGAAAGTTTTAGAAATAGAACATAATAGTTTTATTGCAGGAAGAACAGGAGTTATTATTGCTGAGAATGATGATGTTGGATTTATTGGAGAAATACATCCTCAGGTTTTAGAGAATTTTAATTTAGACAACCAAGTTAGTTCTTTTGAGTTGGATTTGGGAAAGGTTTTTGCAAAATTAAAATAGTAAATTATATAAACATTGCAATTTATTATATTCTATGGAAATGGTAACAATTACAAAGGAAGAGTATGAAAAATTAAAAATGCAGTCTAATGTAGATATTGGACTATTAAAGCAGCTAATTCAAAGTTTTAAAGATATAGAAGAAGGCAAAATAAGAAGAGTTAAGTAGACTTATTTCTTAATAAATTTTCCAGTTCTTCTTTGAAAAAATCCAATAATAACCTGATAGTATTAATAACTTTTTGCTGGTCTTTCTTTTCGCTTATAGCAACCATAAAAACTGATTTATGCTCTTCATAAATTAAATAATAAAGTCTATATTTTTCATATTTCTTTTCTCTAAACCACTTAACTCCCAAAGGATCACCAACATAAGGATTTTCTACTAATTGGTCTTCAATTTTATCAACATAATCTTTTATATTTTGAGAATATTTAGATAACTCTTTATCGAATTGAGCTGAGTGATAAATTTTATATTTTTCCACTTAAATTTTATTTTATTTAAATATAAAAATCTATCTGAAAAGAATTTTATTTTAGTACAATAATATTTAAGAAAATCTGATAAATTTTAATATTATAAATTATATCTCTTTTTTACTTCATCATGAGATATAAATTTTTCCTCTTTTATTCTTTTTCTTGCTTGTTCTATTTCTTGTAATGTTTTTTTATTTAATTTTCTTTTTTCTTCAATCATTTTAAATCAAATTTTTTTCTTATAAATATTAGTTACATCTTCGGAGTTTTCAATTACAGAAGCTAAATATTCATTAATACTAAAATCTTTCTTTAATTTTAATTTTTTGAGATTTAATTCTTTTAGATTATTTATTATTAAATCAATGACTTCTTCTTTTGAATTTTCTTTAATTGACTTTTTAGCATTATTATTAAGACTATGAGACCTATTATCACTTATTATTAAGATGCCTATTGTTCTCATACCTAAATCTTTAGCCCTTGACAAACAGGAAGCTAATTCCATTTCTAATGAGATTGGCTTTATTTTTTTATAATCTTCGTTTGCATGTTTTGGCTGAAAAGTAACTGCTGGAACAGAAATATTTGTTCCTGTTTGAAATTTTATTTTACTTTTTTTAAAAAGAGATTCAATTTTTTTCTTTAATTCTGCATCCGGAAGAGCTATTTTTCTATTTTGGTCAATATGACTATATATTCCATCAAAATGATAACATTTATCTGGAATTACTATTGAGCCTACATCTATGTTCTTAAAGCCTCCATAAGCATAGCCTATGAAAATGACATTCCTACAACCGCCGTCATGCATTTCTGCTAAAACATCAACCATAGCAGATGCTCCATATATATTAAAGACTAAAGGATAAACAATTTTATTTTTTTCTACTAAATTCGCATGATAAACTTTATCTTTGCTTGAGATTAATTTATCAAATTTTGAAATTGTTTTCTTTTCAAATTCTTTATTACTTGTACCTGCTACTACAATACCTATTCCTGCAAAAGATTCTTGACCATAAGCTGATTTTGCCCAGTTTCCCATTTACAATAATCCTTTTTTCTTGAAAAAGTCTAGAACTGGCTTGATATTTGGTGCTAAATCTTTAGGTAAATTGTTTAATGGAAAAAACTTTGAATCTTCTATATCTTTGCCTGGTTTTAATACACCTGATTTCTTTTTAGCCAAATAATGAACTAAAATAACAAATTCTCTTTTTCCTTTATAATCTCTATCAAAGCATAAAATACATGGCTCTTTATTTGTTATTTCTATTTCAATATTGTTTTCTTCTTTTACTTCTCTTTTACATGCTTCTTCTAAATTATCTTTACTTTGAACAGAACCGCCTGGAAATTTATAAAAAGGATCATCATGTTTATTTAAAAGAACTTTATTTTCTTCTATTATTACTGGACCAGAAGCTATTGTAAATAACATATCTTCTCCGTTTTTGCCTATTGCCTCTTTATGCCTAAATTCTACCATGTTATTTAATATTTAGAATTTATATAAAACTTTCTCAAAAAGCTATTTTTTCAATAACTTTTAAATATCTGATTAAATACAAGAAGTAATGCAAAATAGAGATATGTTGTCTTATACTGGAATTATAATTAGTTTATTTGCTGGTTTAATTAGCACATATGGTCAGTTTAAATATCCACAAACTAGTTTTTTTCTTTTTTTAGCTTTGATGGGAACAATAGTCTTTTATTTTGTTATATCCTGGCCAATGGGATATTTTAAAGAAAAATTCAAAATCATAGATAATACTAATAAGGAAATTGAAACCATAAAGAAAGATTTAAATATAATCAAAGATAAATTAAATTTTAAGAGTGATGTTGCAAAATTAGATACTAGAATATCCGTTATCGAAGAATTAATTAAGATGAAAAATAGAAAAGGCCAGATAGACCCAAGATGGATAGTACTTATATTAATAATAATCCTATTCTTATTATACTTAAGATCGAAGGGTGCTATTTAAATTTATAAAGATATTTAGAAAGATCAATTTTATTGTTTTTTACTTTAATTCCTTCTTTTTCTAATAAAGATATTTTTTCTTTGATTGCTTTGCCTGATTTTTTTCCTTTGAAGCCAGAAATATTACCTGAGGAAGAGATTATCCTATGACAAGGAACTTTTGGAGCGAAAGGATTATTTTTTAATATCTGTCCTATTGCCTGGTATGCTTTTGTGTTTAATTTTTTAGCTATTTCTTTATATGTTGAAACTTTTCCTCTAGGTATTGTTTTACATAATTTGTAAACTTTATCTTTTAACATTTTAAACTTGCCTGGTGAAGTTACCATTAGAAGATATTTCACATATTTGAGAGACATAACTCTCAATTGAAGCAACTCTTAGTTTATATTCCATTGTATCTGGTCTTAAAGATAAATCACCTATTTTTTCTACTGTTACTGCAATTCTTCTATAAATTTCATGAAGAATCCCTTTTCTTTGAAGTTTTTCAAAAATGGGGGTCATTTCTTCTAATCTGACTAAATGTTCTCTTGCTTTTGATTCTCTTGTTTTTATTATAATTGTAAAATAGTCTATTAAAGGAATATTATATAAAAAATCTGATGCTGCTTGATACCTTCTTAATCTTCTTTGAACATGACCAACCTCTTGCCCTGCTTCTTCAATATTTTTATCTGTAAAACTTTCAGGGGGAAGATTTTTTAGATATATTGCAAAATCTTTTGAATGTGCTAAAGATTCTCCTATAATCTGACTTACAACTATTGCTTTTGCATCTTCTAATGATGTTAAATTTCGTCTACTTTGTCTATAGGAGTTACTGATTTCAGTTACTATCCAACCTGGTGTAAATAGAGCACAAGCTCTCATTTCCTCCAAATATTCACTATCTTGTGCTTGGTCATGATTTATCATTTTTAAAAGAAGAATAAATTAGCTATATTTAGCTAGTTTATTATACTTTTGGTTTTTAGAGTATTACTTACTAATAGTAACAATCGTAAGGTTTATAAGGCTGGAAAGGCTCTAATTTGGGATGAAAAATGGATGAAACATGGAGCTCTGATGGGGTAAGGTCTGTTTTAAAGAATAGTGGTTATCCTAAAGAGAAAGCTTTGAGATGGTATGGACAACTCACTTTTCCCGAGTTTACTAATGTCAGAATATTGAGGTGTCCACATAAAACAAGTATAGTTGAAAGAATACCTCATGGAATGAGCGATTATGGAGTTCCTATAAGCCAGGAAGAAATGATACTAGCTGGAAATTCAGGTAGTCAAATAAATTATGGAGATATGACTTCTTACTCATTGGATTTTTCAAAATCAAATAGGGACTTGTTAGATGTTTTAGGAATGCAAATAGTTCCATGTGAAATCAATTTTAGGGATAGAATCAAGAAAAAAAACCATGCAAGAAAATTAGATGATATTGAAGCAAGGGTAAGCCAATTTTTAGCAAAATTTCCTGAATGCAATGTCGAACCTGCTTATTTGAATGACCAGGAAGAACTTGAAATTAGAAGAATAGAGTCTCCTTCATTATATGAGTTAATGTATTATAGAGATTTTCTTCCTGATTTTAATGGAACTTTTTATCCCAAATTATTAAGAATTTTTGATAGATTACTGGAAGAATCTGTTAATTGTTCTTTAAGATTAGAATCAGATGAATCTCCTTTAACTAAGGAAGACATGAATTTTTTAAGAGAACATCCATATGCTAAGCTTGCAAAGGCATTCAAAGTTTCACTTGGAGATGTAAAAGACTTTTATTATGCTTATAGGACTGCAAGAAGATTAAGTATTAATCCAAAAGAATTAGAAAATGCGGTGCCTAGTGTAAAAAAATTTATGAATGATTATAATAGAGATGAACGACATAGGATCATAGCTAGTGACAGAAGCCCAAAAAATAGAAAATCAAGAAATATTGATTTTAGCAGAATCGAAGATGTTCCTTTAACAAGAGAATTAGCGCAAATAGCAGATTGTGTTCCTGGAGCTTTTTCATTAGATGAAAGAATTTACATGTTAAGAAGAATGACTGAATTATGGAACGACAAATCTGAAAGGCAAATTCCCATAGATAATGATTTGTTAAAATCATATTTATGCGAAAGCTTTTTTGTTTCTTTGGTAAATGCAGGAGTATGTTTTGATGAATCCAGGAGAATATATTTTTTAAAAGAAGGAAATAAAGGTTATTTTGCATATGCGTTGGCATATCAGGATGGGAAAAAACACTGCGAGGAAGCAGTTAATTTGATACCATCTCTTCAGGAATTTGGTTTATTAAGTTCTGAGGAAGCAGAGAATCTACGTAGTTTATTATTGCAAGGTGTAAGAAGAAAGATTTCTGGGTTGCCTGCCAAAATAAATGACGAGCATGAAATAAAGATTGATATAGAAACAGGAAAAGTTCTTATTTATCCTTATGCAACAAGAGTAATCAGAAATATTGATCTTCTATAGAGCCAAAAATCAAACCTAGCAGGTATAATGCTTTTTCTGTCATTGATAATGATAAATGAAGAACATTATTTTCATTGGGATTATTTTTATTGTTTAATAGGACTAATGCTTCTGAATTTAATTTGTTTCTATTGCTGTAAAATTCAACTGCTTTTTTTGGGTCATATTTTAAATAAATTTCCATGACTAATTTAAGATTATCCATGACTCTTGCAAAATGTGAAATTATTTTTTTATTCATATTTTTTGGATTTGCTTTTGCAAAAAACTTGAAATCATTGCCTAATTTTTCCATTTGCCAAATAAAAGTGTATTCCATGTGAGAATGTTCTTTCTCTGGCTGCTTGTTAATTGCTCGCATGCATATGTGGGTAAATTTATTGCCTGCAAGTTCAAGTTCAATTAGGTCATTTAATAAATCTGGATTGTTATTATCTAAAAATAATTTAATTTTCTGGATGCTGTCTATCATTAAAAAGATTATTCTTTTCTTGATATTTTCCAGTTCTTTTTCATCTATTTCTGAAATTGCCCTTAAAATTATATAATCAGACTCTTTTTTTATTGTTTCAAACATGACTACTTCATTTGATATTGCTTTTTTTAATGGCTGCAAATCAGAGTCTTTTTTATACAAAACTTTTATTTCATCATAGCCCTTTTTTGACAAATTAGGGAATACTCTGCCAATTAATTCACCATATATTGCCGTATCTATTGTAATTTTCTTTTCTGCTGGCTTGAATTTTTCTGGTTTAATTTCCAATAAATTGTCTTTTTCTTCTAAATCTATTAAATTACCTTTCTTTAGGTTCCACTTTTTAGTCCACTTGCTAGGCAAACTTATTCCTAAACTTGTTGCACTTTGCTGGATTATCTTTCTCTGCACTTTTCTTTTTGCAAAAAGAAACCTGCGCTAAAGAAAAAGCATTTTGCCTTTTCCTGGTTTCTTTTACAAGACTCCTTTTGTTTTCTGCTATTTTTTCTTCTTTCCTTAAGGTTTCTTCTTTTTAAGAAGAAAGCTTAATATATAAGTTTTTTGGTTTTTACCTATATAACATATATTATCTATAGATTAAGTTTAATTAGTTGAATTTCTTGGTTTCTACTATTAAGTAACAAATAATACTTACGGAGGAAAAAATGGAAACAAAACAAGATAACAATTTAGAAAAAAGAATGGATGAATTTTTTAGAACAGTTGGAAAATCAACAAAGGGTGGTTTTAGACCAGATTCAAATTGGATTAGGTTAGGACATAAAAGATTTGTGGATAGTCTTGGAGCATCTATGCGGCATTCTGTTGATGTAACTCCTCAAGAAATAGTTGGAGTGTTAATGGCTGTTGCTAAACAAAGCAATATACCTTCAGAAAATGCAACAGAACTAATTCCTCATTTGGAAAGAAAATATAATTTACCCCAAACTTATGTTTTAATTGGAAAAGTTACAAATCCAATGGGGGAAGAGATGTATAGAGTTTACGAAAAGAGATGTTATTCCTAATAGGAAATTAGGTTAAAATAAGATAGGAGGATAATAGAATGAGAACACAAACAAAATTAGGATTAATTGCTGGAGCAATTGCTTTAGCTACATTAGTAGGATGTGGTCGTAATCAAAATACACAGATTGCACAAGGTACTAAGATTGCACAAGGTACTATAGATACTTGTGAAGTTAATGGTGAAACTTTGGTAATTGCAAGAAATCCAACTGATCAATATTTAGTGGAACAAGCAAATATAACCGAGAATGCGCCTACATTATTAAATAGGAATGCATCAAGAATGCTTTTTAGAAAATATTTACCTGAAATAATTCAAAATCTTTCTATGGTGGATGAATATGTAAAAAGTGGGGAAGGGTGGACTGCTGGAGTGAGAGATTGGGATAGAATAATTAATAATGAGGGAGATAGATTTCATACGTTAACACTTAATCTTAGCTCAAAAGCAGTTATAGGTCAAGATACTGTAAGTTATGATATTCGAATAAATGATGTTAAAGAAAATGGAAAAGGCATTGATGCGGTCTATATAAGTCCAGATAGATGGGCATCATTCTTTTTAATGAATAGTGTAGGTAAAGCTATGCAGAGTAATAGAGGTTCTGATACAACCATAGTTTCACTGATATATGGTTTTAATGAATTTCCAGAATTTTTTAATGCTGTTAATAGAGTATATCAATCTGCACCTATGTCAATAAATAGAGATAGAATTGGTATTTTAACCTATCAAAGTCCAACAGGTGAAGTAATAACAATGACCGCATCTAATGAAGGAATAGCCCATCAGATTGGAAGACAGATCGAGCAAGAATGTTTACGACAAAATTTTGAAACAGCAAAATCTGTCCTAACAAGAGTAGCTAAAAAGGATACAAGTATAACTTCTGAAGAAGCGGGAAGATATTTACAAGCATATGGTGCTAATAGAGAATTAAGGCAATCTGGGCGATATTTTCAATCAGGAGAATATAGGCAATACCTTCAATCACATGGAGTTAGGGAATAAAATGAGAACCGGGACAAGATTTGGATTAATTATAGGAACTGGAATTGCTTTAACTAGTTTAATTGGATGCAGTAATGAAACAACAGCAACTAGAAACCAGAGTGCAGATAGTGTAGCTGTTGCTGATAGTTCAAAAAAATATTCATTTGCAGATATTCCTTTTGTTAAAGATGAAATAAAAGCAGATACTTGTTTTTTGCCTGATTTGTTCAATTATACTTTTACAAAAGAAATTGACACTACAAGATACCAGGATGAAATTACAGGTGAATATATAACCTTAAATGACCCTAATAAAGATGCTGCTGAAAATTTTAAAGATAGTCTTAGAGTGGCTTTCAATAGAAGAAAAAGAAATAATAGACAAGGGCAAATTTCTGTTGAAAATGCAGAAAGAATTTATGGTGAAGATACTGAAATAAGTACACCTGAAATGGATAGAGTAGGAGATGAACAAATGAGAATAGATAATTCTGTTCAAAATCTTGCAATGAATTTTTTAAGACAATTTCCAAATTTACAGGGCTCATATAGACTTGAAAGATTCAAATGGGAAAATAGGAATGAAGATAATTTAGTTATTTATGGAGCTAATGAGTTTTGCCAATATCAATTAATTGTAGAAAGAATTTTTCGTGATTATAGACCTAGTTTTAACAGAATAATTTTGGGTTTAGGTCTTCCAAATTCAAATGAATATGTTACAACTTGTTTTTACAGATATGGGAATGAAATACCTGAAGAGATAGGAAGGAATTTTCCAGAATTAAGAGAGAGAGTTGATTTGGTAGATTAAGATGAGAGCAAAAACTAAATTTAATTTAATTGCTGGAACTGCTGTTGCCTTGACAAGCTTGGTTACAGCAATGAATGTTAAATCTTATACACAGACAAGAGACATAATAGTACAATCAAGTTCTGCAGAAGCTGTCAGATATGCTGAAAATATGAATAGGAGAATAGGAATAACTCCTTCAACACATCCAAATATAGGACCTGATTTTCTGTGGAGATTAGGAGAAGAATCTGCTTATTTGATTGTTAAATCACCATATGAAAAATAGGAGAATAAAATGACTAAAATAAGACCAGAAAAAACAGAGCAAAGTTTAGAAGTAAATGTTAATAATTCTGGAGGATTTTGGAATAGATTAAGGAGAAAAAGATGGTTCTATCCTGCTGTTGCTGTTTTGGGTTTAGCTAGTGTTATGGGAACTTATGGCGGACAGGATGGTGGAGCTACTCCTTTTTATGTAAAAAAAACAGGAGAAAGTTTTGGTATGATTGGAATGCCATCAACTATTGTTACAAATATAGATAGGTATTCTGAATTTACTGGAACTAATATTAGTTTATTTAAGAAAAACACAGGAACTTTTAGAGGAATTAATCTTTCTTTAATTGATTATAGTGTTGATGATATTGAAAGAGCTAAGAACAATGATAAAAGTGAAGAAACAGGTCTTTCTTTAGCAATATTAGGGCATTTAACACCTGATAGTGCAAATTCGCAACCAGGTACTTATAATGGAATACAAGCAGGAATATTTCTTAATATGGCTACAGTAGAAAAAGCAGCTGTTCAAATTGGATTATTTAATTTTATATATTATGATGAAAGAGTTCCTGTTAGAAATTATGAGGGGGAAATAGTCACGATTAATGGTGGACAGCCAATGTATGAAATTGAAAGAAAGAGAAGATTTGGCTTTCTCTTTAATTATAGGTTTAATCCAGATGATAATATAAATACTAATTAGGATTAAAATGACTAAAATAAGACCAGAAAAAACTGAACAAAGTTTAGAAGTAAATGTTAATGCAAATCCTAATGGATTTTGGAGTAGGGCAAGGAGAAATAGCAAGTTTTGGCCAACTGTTGCTACTTTAGCATTTCTTACAATAACTGGAACTTATGGCGGACAAGATGGCGGGGTTGTTCCTCTTTATGTAAAAAAAACAGGAACAAGTTATGGGATTTGTGTAGCACCTGTTATTAATTTAAGAGAACTTTGCAAAATTCAATGAAATAAATTAATATAATTCTATATTTTATGTTAAAAAAACGAAAGATATAAATAGTAGTTTATCGTCTATAAACTATATAAAATTGGAGGTGTTTTTTATGGAAAATTTAGTTGATTTTGCTTTAAAACAAAAGTATTTTCAGGTTAAAAAACTGCGTTCTCGTTTAGAAGACATGAAGAAATTAATTGATTGGGAAAAATTTCTTCCTTTGTTTCCTGACAAGGAAACAAACAGAGGGAGACCCTCTTATGAAAAAATCTTAATGCTTAAGCTTCTCTTCCTTCAAAGTTGGTATGGAATCAGCGACGAAGAACTTGAATTTCAAGTCTATGACCGACTAAGTTTTCAACAGTTCTTAGATTACCCAAAAGATATTCCAGACTACTCTACAGTCTGGAGATTCAGAGAGGAACTCTCTGAAGGAGATATTCTTGATAAAATATGGAATGAACTTCAGAAACAAATAAATGAAAAAAATCTAAAAGTCAAGAAAGGTGTTATTCAAGATGCAACATTCATAACAGCTGATCCTGGAAAACAAAAAAATAGTTCTGCTCCTCGTGGACGAGATGCACAAACATCTCGTAGCAAAGATGGAACATGGACAAAAAAAGGAAATAAATCATTTTTTGGTTTTAAGCAGCATCTTAAAATCCAAAAAGGAAGCAAAATAATTCAAGATGTTGCTTTAACAACTGCAAAAACACACGACGGTGCAGTTGATTTATCTAAACCTGATGAAATTGTATATAGAGATAGAGGATATACGGGAATAAAAACAAAAGCGAAAGGAAATGGAACCATGAAAAGAGGAAAATTAACACCAAAACAAAAATTAAGAAATAAAAGAATTACAAAAAGAAGATCAGAAGGAGAACATCCTTTGGCAATCATCAAGAGATGTTTTAAAGGAGGACATACAAGGTTGACAACCTTGTATAGAGTTTTTACACAGCAAGTTTTTGTATGTATGGCTTACAATTTACATAGAATTAGATATCTTATTAGGACAATAGCGTAAGCTATATTAAAAAATTAAAAAATAAGAAAAAAACAAGAAGGAAATAATAAAATATTGCAAATAAATTGCAATATTTAAAATTTTAACAAATTCTATTTTAAAAATCTATTTTTTCAAAGTTCTCTTTACCTCTATCTAAAATTATAC
>Ga0209210_1001431_pt1 | contig 19944 bp, 24 predicted proteins | sample RifGroA1_FD_183991 | JGI IMG/M metagenome (GOLD analysis project Ga0209210, IMG submission 183991) | Contaminated groundwater microbial communities from Rifle, Colorado, USA - Rifle Groundwater A1 (SPAdes) (version 2) | ecosystem: Environmental > Aquatic > Deep subsurface > Groundwater >...
AGAAAACTCAAATACAAGCCTATTTGATGAGGAATCAACAGCATCGATTTTTATATCTATTTTATTTAAACTTATGCTATTAGGCAAAGTAAATCTATATGTGCTGTCTGCTAATGTTGAAACTGTTAGAGGCACATAACTTAAACCATTATCTATTGAATAATATGCAGTGAATTGTGAAACAACTCCCCCTACAGGATCAAGCTGAATCTCAAATGAATTAGTTTTGTCTTTCATATAAACGTCTTTCCTTAAACCATCTGTATACTGATAAAGCCTTTTTATTGCAGGAGGATTTGGATCTGACAACGCAGTGTTGAATGTTTCGGTTACTTTGGCGGTCATATTAGTTCCTTGAGTCATATAACTATACGAGGCATTCATTTGATATGTAGATGGAGACGCTGTAATAGGATTCACAATATATTTATTAGAAGGAAAAACCCCTGTTGCATGCACAATGCCATCTTTATATATTGTAAAGGGTATGCTATTATATTCTTGAATTGAGAAATCTTGTCTTAAAAGAGCATTTCTATAATAAGAAGATGTTCCTGGCGAATAATATGGTTCAAACTTTATTTGTGTTGCACTATTCTGCATTTTAATAAACCACACAGATGGACCCAAACCAACATACTGCGTATTTCCGTCCCATGTGGGGATTAAATTACCCCGTGCTTCATAATTAGAATAAATCCATCTTGTCTTATTAATTATTCTGGAAAAGGGAGTTGAAAACATATATGGGCAAGCACCGCTGGCCGGGCAGTTAACTCTGTTAATGTTTGCTCGATATACACTAAATCTACCCTCTTCTGTTGCAGGCGAAAAATAAAAAGTTTGTTTGTCTGGTACTGGAATAGAGCTTGTTGTTGAGTAACAAGCAAAAGAATTATATTCAGTTACAGGTAAAATTGAACCTTTATAGAAGTTGATATCGTACTTTAAATTAAGAACTGATATGTTAGAATCACTCTCAATATTCATGGGCCCTGAAATGCCCGCCATTACTTTGTTAAAATAATATCTGCTCAGAGTAGGATCGCAAGACGCTGTGCCTTCTGAATTTGATTTGTAATTAAACTTAATAGCATAATCTTTGCTTATATTTGAAAAATAATTTTTGCTTTCATCTCCTCCTCCTCCACCAAGTATATATAACTTAAACTCTTTTCCATAAGGGGTATATACATAACTAAAACCTCCAACAAGCGAAGAGAAGAGTTTTCTATTAATATCATAGCCATTAAATTTTACAAGATAACTAGCATCGTTTCTATTTACAAAAATATCTGCTATTCCGTTAGAGCCAAATGTTACCCCTTCCCTGAAAATTGTATATTCTGTAGTTCCTCCTGCGTTATAGATACTAGAATACTTTATTATTGCATCATGAGGGATATTTTCAGTGATATAGATTATTTGCGGATTTGTACTGCCGGCTTCAGGGAACGCATAGTATTCCTTTCCTTTTCTATTGTGCACTTGAATATACCATATGTCTTCGATATTATCTGTTGCTGTTATGCGAAGTGCGTAGTATTTTGCAAATTTAGTTTGAACTATTATTCTATTTGCAGGATTTGATAAAGTAATATAACTTTGGTAAATACCATTTTGTAATATGCTGTTTACAACACTTACCCTGCTGTTTATTGTTGTGTAAGAATCTGCAGGAATAACTATTGAAGAAGGTATTTCGGTCGTTACACCAGAAGGATAATTGGGTGGTGTGATAGTTAATATTTGGCTTATGTCTTTTCTTAAATTTACTAATGTGAAGTTTTTATAGTCAGAAACAAAAGTAGACAAACTTGGGTTGTCAAGACCATAGTCAATTTGCGGTGAAGAGGGAATTGTTGTTATTGTTGGATTTACGATAAGCCTTATAGGAATGCCGCCCTTAATTGTTCCGTTTTCAGAAAAAATTATGCCTCCGACATATAAACCTGATTTTGCAATGTCATTGTTTACTGTTATTGTTGCGATGAACGTATCTGAACCAAGATTTGGGACAGTTATAACAGATTTAGTCGAGTTAATTGATATACCACTCACATTTAAATTAAATCCTATTGAAAGCTGGTTTAAGTTAGTATTAAGTGATTTTACACTAAATGTTTGAGTTATTGTAGAAAATTTTTGAGTCGGATTAGTTGAAATTGCCCACAATTCAGGAGTTGAGCTAATTGAAGTGCTAAATGGTATTGCTAAATACAAATTAATTAATCCCGCCCCCTGATCATTATAAGTTAATCCTAAATCTGTAGCTGTGATTTTTAATAATTCTTTAATTTGTTCTGGAGAGTAATTTGGATAAGCTTGTTTTACAAGTGTTGCTGCTCCTGCAACATGTGGTGTGGCCATGCTAGTTCCAGATATAGCAACATGTATATTGTCAAGGCATCTTGAGGAACTCCATGCATTATCCCATTCTGCTGCGCATATTAAAACTCCGGGTGCAGCAATATCTGGTTTTTTTATGTCTACATCATTCCATATAACTGGTCCTCTTGAACTAAAAGAGGCAATAGGAGTGGAGCAATAACTATGTTTCCCTATTTGAGATGTTTTGCATGCTGCGGCCACAGTAATTGCTGTCCTTGCTGTTCCGGGAGAGCCTATTGTGCTGTAAGACGGACCAGAATTACCTGCTGCGATTGTCCATATAACTCCCTGAGCACTTGATTTGTCAACTGCAAGGGACATCGAATCACCAGGATTTCCAGCACCTCCAAGACTCATGCTCCCTACGTCTACATGATCGCTTGTATTTCCATCCCTATTCGGATCAGTTGCATAATCTATCGCAGAAATAATTGCTGACCCGGAACCGCTTCCGCTACTGCTTAATACCTTATAAGCGAGAATATACGCATCGGGTGCTACGCCATTTAACAAACCTTTTCCAGCGGCTGTTGCTGCAACATGTGTTCCATGCCCGTGATCATCCATAGGATCATTATCATTGTTAACAAAATCATAACCTCCAATAACTTTACTGCAAGTTTTGCTAATAAACTGTTCTTTAGTGCATATGCCTAAATCTTTGTGCGTATAATCTACGCCACTGATTCCGTTAAAGCAATGTTCACGACAGGATCAATTACTATTCTTTTTATGTTTGCATCATTTTCAAGTTCATCTAAAGCTTGTTTGTCAATATCTGCTGATATTGCACTTATAATTTTTAAATCGGATTTTATTTTAGAATTAGGGGACTTTGAGATTTTGTTTTTTAATTTGTCTTTTATATCTTCATAGATCTTTGATTTATTTTCTTTTTTGAATTGGGGGTCATCATTGTAATAACTTTTATATGGCACATTAAACTCTATAATTACTTTCACGATTTTATTTTCATTCACTTTTTCTCTTACTTTGGGGTCTATCCCTTCATTCACAGTAATTTCAATTTCAAGACTTTCTTTTTCAATTATAGTAACACTCTTATCAGAAGGAATGAATATATTTTTTTCATCACTGCCTTCAATTATTAGGCGGGCGTATTCATCTTCATCAAAAATAAGTTGTGTTTCGTCGCTTAAAGTTTGAATATACACAGTATCATTATTATCTTGCGGTGCATTTCCCTTAAAAATATTTTTAATGGTTTTCTTTGACATAGCCTTGGGAATTTTAATGATGGCTACTTCGTTCTCATTCAAAAGTTTCATATTATTTGCACTGGCAATACTTTCTATTTCACTATCTATTCCATAAGGATTGTCTGGGGAAGAGATTTCATTATTTAGCAAAACCCTACCAGATATATTCAAGTAATAGTAACTTACTGCAAGTGTTATTAAAATAAAAACAATTATTATTATTAAATACTTCAAATGGTTATACGGTTTAAAAAAATCTTTTCTCTTATGATAAGCCCCTTTTTTTGATCCAAACATGCTTTTTACAATGAAAAAAACTTTTTATACTTATCGCTAGATTAATTTTAATCCGAGCAAAAAACACAAGGCTTATAAACCTAATTTAGCAACAAAATATAGCTTGATGGTTTGGCTTTAACTATAAGGCTTGGACTAATCTATTGCCGAAAGGCAAGGCTTGAAAATAAACAAACTGATATAAAAATAGTTAAAATAATTAAGATTAAACAATAAAACAAAAATGACAGTATATGATATGAACGCTCAAGAATATAACAAAAAATTATCTGAAGCATTAAAGAGTGTGGAAGAATTCAAAGCTCCTGAATGGAGTTTTTATGTTAAATCTGGAACAAGCAAATCAAGACCCATAGAAGATCCTGATTTCTGGCATAATAGAGCAGCCTCCATTTTAAGACAAGTTTACAAAAGAGAATTTATTGGAGTAAGCAGACTTAGAACTAGATATGGAAGCAAAAAAAACAGAGGAATGAAACCAGAGAAGTTTAAAAGATCTTCTGGGAAAATAATTAGAACAATATTACAACAATCCGATAAAGCAGGTTTCACACAAATAATTAATGCTAAAGGAGTTAAAGCTGGAAGAAAACTGACAGATAAAGGAAAGAAATTCCTTGAAGAAATAAAATAAAAATAATAACATGGGAATTAAAAATTTTGACAAGAAAAAGAAACTGGGAAAACACGGAAGAAGAACAAAATGGGCTCCAGTTTGGGCAGTTTTAAGAAAATTTGGAATGGGAAAGAGAATTCATCCTAGTCAAATAACAAGAATTAGAAGAAATTGGAGAAGAACAAAATTACATGTTAAACCAAGAAAAATGAGAAAATCTCATATGGGTTAAGAACAACAAGAAAATGATAAGAAAATATGGTTTAGGATTGGGCAAACTGCTTTTTACTTTTGCTCAAGAATATGCAGAACTTAATTTAATAAGGGAAAGGATAATTGGCTCAGAACAAGTTGAACCTAATTTGAAAGTGAATGTAGTTCAGTATATAGGAGATAACGGATTTAAAATTAGACTAATAGGCAATAACCTTGTTATTAAAAGCTTTGTAGAATTAGAAGGAAAAAAAACTAATATTGCTCAAGCAATAATTAATATGAGAAAGAATGGAGTAAGAATGAGATTGATTAACTAAAAATGGCTAAAAAAACAGAAACAAAAACAGAAATCATTGAAAGAGAATATATTATTCCATTGAGAAGGCAATGGCATAAAGTTCCAAAATACAGAAGAGCTCCAAAAGCAGCAAGAGCAATAAGAGAATTTTTAGTTAGGCATATGAAAATTAGGGACAGAGATTTAAAAAAGATAAAATTAGACAAATATCTTAATCAAGCATTATGGTTAAGAGGAATTAAAAAACCACCCGCAAAAATAAGAGTTAAAGCAATAAAAGAAGGAGAGATTGTTAGGGTTGAATTAGTAAATATGCCCGAAAAGATAAAATATAGAAAACAAAAGCAAGAAAAACTGGTAGAAACGTCTGACAAAAAGAAACCAAAGAAAATAATTGAACAAGAAGTAAAACCGGAAGAAAAAACAGAAGAAAAGAAAGAAGAGGAAGAAAAAAAGTCTTCTGTTGTTGAAGCCGGCAAAGAACTTGAAAAAACTGCTGCAAAACAAATGAAACATCAAGTTAAAACAGATGCTAAGCAACCAAAAAGACAGCAAAGAGTTGCATTGCAGAAATGAGATCTTTTAATTTTATCTGGGATTTAAACTTTACATGCTCTCGGAACTTTTTTAGTGAATTCTTCTCCTTTTAAGAAATAAATAGACCAATTGGGCAGGTCTAATTGACCTATATATGGGTCTAGTCTGTCTTTTATTTCATATACAGAACCATCTGTTAAATTGATGGTTGTTTTATTTACCCCATCTGAACCAAATAATTCTTTATATAAAGTAGGATTAAATCTGACCGTTAACTCGTTTTTCATATGCCCAAGCTCTCCTTCATCTGATTCGGAAAATCTTGCTGAGAACTCAATTTGGTAGAAAGTTTGTCCTTCTTTTTTCACACTGTAAACATGAGCTACAAGTATGTCTGCATTAGAATCAAAAGTTACGCCTGCAATTGCTAATTTTTCTATTGGAGACCTTTTTTGAACCATATGAAATGAATATTAAAGAGGTTTATAAAGATTATTTTGATGTGAAATATGATTAGATTAAACTTTCTTTTCCCATCTATCTTTATCTCTACCATAACATTTATCCATTTTCTTTTTCCAAGCTTCATCTAAATTAATATTTTGAGAGTTTGCCATACAAATTAAATTGAAGATAATATCCGCTAGCTCTTCTGAGACCTCTGTTTTATCATCAGTAGATTTTTTTGTTCTTGGCCCGAATCTATTATTTATCTCTGTTGCTAATTCTCCTAACTCTTCTGTTAAAGCAGACATAATTTCTAATGGTTTAAAATAACCTATCTTGTATTGTTCAATCCAGGAATCAACATCTTTTTGTAAATCTATTAATGACATAGTTCAATAAACAAATTTTAATATATAAAAATATTTGTGTAATCTGAAAAATATAAAAACTATTTTCTATATAACAATATATGAAAAACCGTCTTGTTAATGAGTTAATATCTGAGTTTCAAGCTCTTGCAAATCCAAAAAAAGCCAGATTACTCCAAAGATATTTTAAAACAGGAAAAGGCCAGTATGGAGAAGGAGATGTTTTTTTGGGGATTAATGTGCCTAAAACAAGAAAAATAGCTAAGAAATATTCTAATAAAATAAATTTAAGTGAATCTGAGAATTTAATTTATAATAAAATTCATGAAATAAGACTTGCTGGATTGCTTATCTTAGTCCATCAATATCAAAAAGCTAATAAAGCAGTTAAAAAAGAAATTTATGATTTTTATTTAAAACACTCCAAACAAATTAATAACTGGGATTTAGTAGATTTAACTGCTCCAAGAATAGTTGGAGATTATTTATCAGATAAATCAGATAAAAGAAATATTTTGTATCAATTGGCTAATTCTGAAAATTTATGGCAAAAAAGAATTTCCATAATTTCTACATTTGCATTTATTCAAGATAATCAGCTTAAAGATACTCTAAAAATATCTGAAATTCTTTTAAAAGACAAACATGACTTAATTCATAAAGCTGTTGGCTGGGCATTAAGGGAAATGGGGAAAAAGAATAAAAAAGTTCTTATTAGTTTTCTAAACAAACATTATAAAAACATACCAAGAACAACATTAAGATATGCCATTGAAAAGTTTCCTGAAAAAGAAAGGAAAAAATGGCTGACTAAAGACAAAAAATAAAATATTTCAACTTCTAATTATCAAGTAGGATATATAAGCAACATACATAATAACGAAGGAGAATCCTTGCCATCTTTCTAATTCATGCCTCTTACCTATAAACATAAACATAAAGAAAACAAAGCTTATCGCAAGTAAAAAGACTAGGTCAAATAAAGCAGATGCAGGTATTTTTATTGGATTTATTATTGCTGTTATTCCAAGTATCCAAAAGATATTGAAAATGTTGCTACCAACAACATTTCCTACCGCCATATCAATATCTCTTTTTAATGCTGCTTTTATTGATGTCACAAGTTCTGGAAGAGATGTTCCTAGTGCAATGATAGTTAAAGAAATGAAATAGTCACTTACTCCTAAAAATTGTGCAAAGGTGACAGCACCATCAACCACCCACTTACCTCCGAGATAAAGCCCAAATAAACCGATGAGAATAAAAAATGCACTCTTTGAATAAGGAAGTGTTTTTATTTCTAAATCTTCTTTCTTTTTATTGGCTCTGTCTTTTTTTGCCATTTCAATAATATAGTATAAAAAAATAGTAAAAAATAGAAGTAAAATAATCCCTTCAAATCGGAAAATAGAATCCAAAACGAATTTATCTGTTATAAAAACAATTGAAAAAACTAAAAGAACTAGTGCAGCTAAAAGTGAAAAAGGGATCTCTTTCCAAGTTGTTGACCTTTGAACTTTAAGACTTGTTATGGAGGCTGTAACACCTAAAATAAGAAGTATATTTGCTATATTGCTTCCTACAATGTTACCAAAGGCTATTTCGCTATTTCCAGCTAAAGCTGCTAACACGTTTACTACAAGTTCTGGCATAGAGGTTCCAAAAGCTACAATAGTAAGGCCGATAACAAGAGTTGAAACACCTGCTCTTTTTGCTAGAGATGATGCACCATCAACTAAAAAATCTGCCCCTTTTAAAAGAAAAGCTATTCCTACAAAAAATAAAATATACTCTATCATCTCTTTTCATTTGAAAGAGAGATTAATTTAAAAACGTTTCTTAGTAATTAGATTAAAGTATATGAATAGAAAACAAACAGGAACAAAATGAAACAACAAAAACAGAAAATTTTTGAGCTTCATTTTTTGAAAAACCCAATAAACTGCAAAAAATGAAGAAAACAAAATATGCTAATTATGTTATTGGAGAACTTCCGGAAGGATGTAAGAGATGCATAATAGGGAAGAAAACAGTATTATTTATAACAGGAAAATGTTCTAGAAAATGTGTTTATTGCCCTTTAAGCGAATTAAGATGGAACACTGAACAAGTATATGCTAATGAAAAACCTTGTAAAAATTTCAAAGACTTAATAGACGAAATAAAGAAAAGCAATTCAAACAGCTGTAGCATAACTGGCGGAGATCCTTTAATAGATTTAAATAAAACATTAAATTATGCGAAAAAACTCAAAGAACATTTTGGAAAAAAGTTTCATATTCATATTTACTTATCAACAACATTAGTAAATGAAAGGAAAATTAAAAAACTGGCTAAGTTTGTAGATGAAATAAGATTTCATCCTGAATTTTTAAGCAATCCTAGCAAATTTGATGAAGATTTAAGAAAAATCTCTATTGCTAAAAAATATTATAAGTTAAATAATATCGGAATAGAAATGCCAATTTTTCCAAATAAAAAAGAATTAATGCTTGAATTTATTAAACAAGCTGTTAATGATGATGATATCGGCTTTGTTAATCTTAATGAACTTGAAATAGGTGATACTAATTTTAGTTTTATAATTAAAAATTATAAGTTAAATCTTGGAGGCTACACAATTAAAGGTTCAATTAAAACGGGAAAATGGCTATTAAAACAAATTGAAAAATTAAAACTAAAGGTTAATGTAAATATTTGCACAGCTGAAACAAAGAACTGGCATCAATATCAAAACAGATTAAAAAACTATAAAAAAATTAAATATTCAAAAAAGACAAAAGACGGAACAATAATTTATTTTGCTATAAAAGATTTCAGCAAAAAAGACATTTTAAAATTGAATAAAGTAAGTTATCTTGATAAACAAAAAAATCAAATAATTCTTAACCCACGTCATGTTAGACAATTAACATTAACCAATAAGCATAAAATCTACAGAATTGAAGAGTATCCTACTTTTGATAGAGAAGAAATTCAAGTGGAAAGGTTGAATTAATAGATTAATAATAAAAAATATTCTATTTACTTATATAATTTGCAAGTGTTGGTACTTGTTGTATCTTGGGGGTAGTTACGAAAAAGAAAAGTTTAAAAATAGCTTCTTTTATTAATTAGAATGAGTAATTTACAAGAGATATTAATATATAGTGACGGCACAGATGGGATGGAGTTTTGTAAAGCGGATAACCTAGGGCGTATAGTGACTAATTCAAATAAGCAAAAAGATAGCTCTCAGTTTATATTCCTAGACAAATACAGAGGTTTAGATTTAGAAAAGCTTATGATGTCTGAATACTTAACAGAAAATTTTAGAAAAATTAATCCGGGGAAAAAAATTGAAGATAAATTCCTTACATTATCAGAAGAAAATGGAATATCTAAGAGAATTAATTCTAAAATATCTAATCAAGATTTGGAAGAGTTATTGGAAATTGTGAAGTATAATAAAACCCCCAGATATTTAAGAGAAAATGGGAGATATAATCAAAACTCTCCTTATTTAGAATTAAGAGAAATCACAGACTATTGTAATAATTATCAATTAAACCAAAAAAAATTAATTAGACATAATGACAATTACTTTGAAGTATTAGCAAGATCAATTTTAGTGGTAGATAATCCTAGAAGTGAAGAAGTAGAAAGATTAAAGCTTGCTTTAAAGCAATTTCAAGAAGGTTTTACTGAAACACAATTTGGGGAATATTATCTTGCAAAGTTCCTAAAACAAGGATGGGTAATAAAAGAAGAAAGGAAAATAGATAAGTGGTATAATAAATTCTTGAAAAATTTATCTGAAAAATTCTACCCCCAAAAATTTATTGATGAAACTTTTCAACAAACAAATCAACAAAGTGAGATTTCTCAAAATGAATTAGCTAAATATAAATTAATGTTCGATATTCAATTAGATGATAGTCATTTTGGAAATAATTTCAGAGCAAAATATTTTGATACTCCTTTTAATTTTTGCTTAACTTATGAAGGAATGCTCATTGCTTCAATAGGTTTTAATCCAATTTACGGAGAAGTTATTATAGAACAAATCCAAGGTATAAAAGGGAATCGTGATAAATTAAGTCCATTTAAATGGGAAAGAGCTTTAGTTAGTTATGTTGCTGAATGGGCTCAACAAAAGGGTATTGGACAAGTTTCTATAATTTCTGTAGATAATAATAAATGGGCCAAAAGACACGGACATTTAAATTCAAATCAAGGAAAAATGCTATACGACGTTACAGCAAAAAGAAGTGGTTTTAAAAAAGGAGAGGATGGAAATTATCATAAACATTTTGAAAGACATTTACACAGTACACCCGCCCCAGAAAATACAACAATGGGAGTTGCTTGATTAAAAAACAAGGATCAGGTCATTTCTAAACCCTTATAAATCCAAAATAATAAGGTTAAACATGGAAAATAAAGTAGATTTAGATAAATTAAAACAAAGCAAAAGTATAAATGAGCTTCTTGAATTTTGTATTATTAATATTGACAAGCCTTCTGGACCAACTAGTTTTAATGTATCTGATTATGTTAGAGAAACATTAAACAAAGCAGGCTTAAAAATAAGCAAGACAAGTCATTTTGGCACACTTGATCCCAAGGTTACCGGAGTTTTACCTATTGCAATAAACAGAGCATGCAAACTTACAGGTTATTTTCTTGGAAGTGATAAAACCTATGTTGGAGTTATGAGATTGCATAAAGAGACAGATATTGAAAAACTTAAAGAAGTTATTAAGAACAAATTTCTTGGAAAGATAAAACAAACACCACCAGTTAGGTCAAGTGTAAAAAGACAAGAAAGGGAAAGGGAAATTTATGATTTTGAAATTTTAGAAAGAGACGAAAACAAAAAAGATTTCTTATTTAAGTGTAAAGTTCAAGGGGGGACATACATAAGAAAATTAATAGATGACCTCGGAACACAGCTGGGGATAGGTGCGCATATGATTGAGCTCAGAAGAACTAAAGCCGGAATATTTGAAGAATTAAGAGGAAACAAAGATAAAAATAAGGAATATCCTTCAATAACGCTCTACGATTTAGACAAAACCTTAGATGAATATAAAAAAGGAAATAAAGAACAATTAAAAGATATATTAATTCCAGCTGAAATCATAACAGAGATTTTTCCTTCCATGCAAGTTAAAAAAGAAAGTGTTAAAAAATTATTAACTGGCAAGCCATTGTTAATGATTGATGTAATAAATAAGTTAAATTTTAATAAAGAAAGTTTAATTTGTGCGTTCAATGATGGCCAATTTATAGGAACTTATAAAATTATAGATATTAATCCAAAAGCTAAAAATAATGAAATCTTAGCAAAGCCAGAATTTGTCTTGCAACCAATAAAATAACAAGATATTTATAAAGCAAATAATTAGAACAATTAGGATAATTAAGATGGATTTTACATCAAGCAGACAATCAGTACTTCCTTATCAAGACTTAACAGATGTTTCTATAGAATATGGTGTAATGGATTCTTGGGCAAGATGTTATGTTGAATGTGTTTGCTTGGATTTAATGGAACAAGATGAAAAAGCAAGAAGAAGTTTAATCGAAACAAATAAGCTTCTTAGCATGTATGATGAAGCTATTTTTACATTTAAGAAAGTGGGTGTGCAAAATTGGATGATTCAAATCTTAGAGAGCAATAGAAATCATTGGTTATTTGAACATTCATTAAAAAAAGAAGTTATGAATGAGGTTGTGGAATGGATGAATAAGTAATTAATGAAAAATTATACACTTTCTTCTACTACTCTTTTTTCTAAAAATTTTCCTTCTTTATCAAATTCCCAATCACCGTTTTGTAAAAGGGGATAGCTTATCTTATCCGCAGGATCAGTGATAGTCGCACTCCATACATCATTATAACCACTCATAAATCCAATAACACATAACTTAGACATTGCCTTTTTAGCTGCTTCTCCCAGATTATCCGCTTTGATAAATAATATATAATCGCCATAAGGTTTACTACCTTTAACCATTAGATTTATCTTTTGAAATCGAATTGGGTATTCTGTCATAATTTTTAAAGAACAAAGTTATTTTTAAGGTTTATTGGAGTATAAAATACTATTTTTTCATGAATGTTTTAAAAATGATTAATAAATAGTCAATAAACAATTGTTAACTAAAAAACATATTCGGGGTTATATCAATTAATCTTGGGTTGATTAACTTTGATAATAATTGATAAATAATATTAATAAAACCAAATAAAATATCATTTCTCTTTCATAAAAGGTTCACAGATTTTCCAAACTAAATTCATTTTGTCTTTTGCATCATAAAGTTTATTTGCTGTTTCATATAAATTAAAAGCTAAGTTTATTCTGCCCCTAGCAAAATCATCATCTGCTTGTCTTTTGATGTCATCTGCAAGTTTTCCTATAAACTCTTCTGTTTTACTGTAATTCATATTGCCCACTGCCTTTGCAAGTTCCTCAATAGTTCCATTATATCCTAGAACATGGTCTGGATGTTTTGCCTCAGACATTTTATTAAATGTAAGACAAGATATATTTTAAATATTTGCAGATTAAGATAGTGTATAATTTTGAATGTAAAACCGGCGTTTTTATATTAAGTTAAGGTAGATAAAAAAATTAAGTTTATTAATAGAACAAACTATCTTTAAAAATTAGTTAGTTAATAATCAAAGTTAATAATTTTGACTAAAAGCTTATATAAACTAATAATTTTAAAGTTAAATATTTAATTTAAAATAAAATGACAAGGGAATTTGTTTATTTTTCAAGCAAAGCAACAACAAGCGGAGGAGCTTTGTCTGGCAATAAAGGGAGTGTGGATTTAATGAAAGCTGGAAGAATGGATATTGCAATTCATTCTTTAATTTCTGCTTTCTTCTTAAGCCATGATATAAGAAAAGATGTTAGAATGCATCTTGTATTTTATGGCATGCCTGATCCACCAAAACATATTGAGATAGAGTATCATAAAGACTTGCCATTAAACAAAAGGGATGTAGCTAATTTACTAAGAAAGATTTTATATAAGTATAAGCCAGGAGTTAAAAACAATCCAATTCCAGGATGTTTTATAGAAAAGAAATCTTTTTTAGATATTTTAAATGAACTTGTTAAAGAAGGTAAGGAAATTTATATTCTTGACAAAAATGGAGAAGATATAAGAGAAACAGATTTTAATGAAAGTTCAACTCCTGTTTTTATTTTAGGGGACCATGAAGGACTTCCTAAAAAGGAAATTAAAAGACTTAAAGACATTGCAAATAAAGTTTCAATAGGTCCAAAAATGTACTTTGCTTCTCAAACAATTGCTATAGTTAACAATGAGTTGGATAGAAGGGGGATATGAGAGGAGAATGTACAACAGGGTTAACTGAGAAAGATTCATATTATTACTCTGTTATTTTCTGTGCTAAAAAGCAAACATAAAATTACCTAAATCCTTAAATACCTTATATTTCTTACAAGTAAGAAATTAAAATGCAAGAAGAAATTAGAGACATCAGAACTGTAAAAATAACCAGCAAAGGCCAGATAAGTATTCCTTCGGCAGTCAGAGCGAGAGCTGGTTTTGAAGAAGGTGCAAAAGTTAATGTTATTTCTTATGAGGATAGAGTAGAATTAAGGCCAATGAAAAAAGAAAAACCAAGTGAAGCCCTGATGTGTTATATTCTGTCAGAAGAAGCTTTGGCAAAAAATTGGGACACACCCGAAGAGGATGAAGCATGGAAAGATTTGTGAAAGGAGATGTTGTTGTTATAAACTTCCCATATACAGACCTATCAAAAACTAAGAAAAGACCAAGCCTTATTGTTGCTAACTTGAAGGGAGACAATATAATTCTTTGTCAAATCACTGGACAACCAAGACCAGACCCAGACTTAATTAATCTGAAAAAAGAAGATTTCCAAAATGGTGGTTTGCATAAAGATAGTTTTATCATGCCTTCTTTTTTATTTACGCTTCACAAATCAAAAATCAATTATGTTGCTGGAAAAATTAAGCAGGAAAAAATAAAGGAAGTTGAAAAGAAACTCTGTGAGATTTTTACAAGATAAAGAAGATTTGCCGTCTTTTTGTTTCTTTTTTCGGAAAAAAGAAGAAGTATTAGTATGGCTTTCAACTATTTTCTGAAGAAGCCCATAGAGTTTTGAAGTGATTTTTATAACTTTCAGCAAGATTTTTATCAATGATTCTAACTACAAAAGGGAATTCTTTATACCAAAAGATTATGACGATTCTGTCTCCATAAACCCAATTAGAAGCTGGAGATTCGTAAGGTTTTGGTGCATATTTTACTTTAGTATATTTCATTTGTGAGAATTCTTTTCCTCTTATGATGCCCTCTTCTGTTTTGACACAGATTACTTTCAAAGGTATTTTTTCTTTCTGTCTTTCTTTTTCAAATGCGTGAACTGTCGGTCCTAGAATTTCTGGTCCTTTACCAGGAACATTAAAAGCAAACCACTCCTGTTTAATTCTCAGAAGATCATTGAGTATGGTTTTTATCCCCTCTTTGCCCTCTAAAATCTCAATAATCGGCTTTTTTGTTCTTGGTTTATGAAGTTCTGTTAATTCTGGAAGTATAGACTCAAAGATTTTTTCTTTTTCTTTTAGCATAGACAATATCTTGTTTGGCTCTGCTGCTCTGTAATATCTGACATTATTTTTTATTATGTATGTGACAATGCCTTTATTTGCCAAATCAGTTAATATTGTATAAAGTAAACTTCGGTTTATCTTTGTCTTATCTGAGATTTCAGAGACTAAACTATCTCCAGCTTGAAGCAGTTCAATATAAACTGTGCTTTCTTTCTCATTTAAGCCAATCTGCTTTAATTTCTCTGTATCCATGCGATAAAGTAAAAATTAAGTAGTATATAAATGTTGTTGTTAATAATAAACAACAAAGATTTAAGTAGCTAATCAATATTACTACTAATAAGTTAACATGAAACTACTATTAGTATATCCGGAAATTGAAGGGAGCAATACGAATACATCTACTTATTCGTTGCCATTAGGTCTTGGCTCAATAGGAACATATTGTAAACAGCAACTAGGTGATTCGTTAGAAGTGAAAGTATTAGATGGCTCTACGATGCCTCATCAAGAACAATTAGAGGAAATTAGACAATATAAGCCAGATGTTACTGGAATAAATTCAACAATAGCGAGCCAAAGAAAAGCATATGAAGTTGGGCAGTTGGCAAAAGAATCTGGCTCAAGGGTATTTTTTGGTGGAGTGAATTCTACAAATTTATGGCAGAATATGTTAATGAATAGAGAATTTATTGATGGAGTTATTTTATATGATGGTGAAATTCCGATGCATCACATTTTAACGCAGTCTTATTTAAAAAGTATTCCAAATTTAGCTTATAGAGATTCTGATGATAGAATTCATAATCCAGATTCTATTTATATTCCTGCTCTAAGTGAACTTCCAAATATTGATTATTCATTATTTGATCTGCAAAGATTTTTTGAACAGACACAAAAAAGAGGTTTTGGTAAGGCGGTTACTTACTATGCGGGAAAGGGTTGCGCAAAAAGAGGAAGCATTACTCTCAAAAAGTCTTACTCTCCAGAAGAATATGCGCAATTAGTCAGCTCAATGGATGTATGCACTTTTTGTGGAAGAAATGAATTAGGATTAAGGAATCTTGATGAGGATAGAGAATCAGAAATTGTTAGAGATTTACATGAAAAATATGGAGTGACGGGTTTTTTTAATGTTCAAGATACAGTAAACCTGAGGAATACTTCACCTATTGGATTAAACGACAGTTGGTTTAGATTATTTATCGGGACTGAAAGCATAACTCCAAATAATATTGAGAAGTTAAAGCAAAGATATGGTCCAAGATTAATATTTCAAGCAGGAATAGAATCAGCCAGTCCACAAATGAGACAAGTTTATGGCAAAAAAGTAACTGATTTAGCAGATTTAACAGCAAAAGTTAATCTTATGAGAGATGAAGGAATACAACTACATGCGAGCTTTATTTTAGGTGGAATTGGAGAAACAAAAGAGATGATGCACCAGACAACAGAAACAGCTAGGAGATTAGCAGATTACGATAATGTTACATGGATATTAATCAGTCCTCAATTAATACTTCCTGGCTCTCCAGATTATAAAGCATTATTGACGAGACCAAAGATGCATAAAAAATATGCGGAACAAGATTTAACTGATATTGTAGAAATAAATCAAGATTTTCTAAGACATTTCACGCCAGATTTAACAAGACCAGAGATAATTGAAGAAATAAAGAGGACTTTTGATGACATTAGAATGAAAAACAGAAAAGATTTAGTGTTAGATGTTAAAGGTGTTATAGATTCAGAAGAAGAATATATCACTCCTACTCGTCCATATATTGAAAGCCATTAAATAATTTCTTGTGAAATGAGACTATCTGCGCCGTAGGCACTCGGCGGGCTTCCGTTCGTTTTCCGTTTCGTAGCGAGGGGGCAAATTGCAACTAACATCGGGGTTAAACAACCCGAAGGGCTCGAGGTGGAGAAATTTTTCCCTCGTGAAACAGAGCTGGAAAAATTGCGGAACGCTCGAGAGTTTTTTCTGGAAGAAAAAATTTGGGAAAATCCTGCAAGGATTTTCTGTTTAAGCTCTGTTATGTGTTTTTTCTGCAAGAAAAAATGCCGAAACGAAGCGTAGGCACAGTAGCTAAACACGTCTAAAATTGAATGTAATTTAGAAACTTATCTCTTAACTTTTCAAAATTCTTATCTTTTCTGATAATAATGTGTATTTGAGATTTTCCAAAAATAACTAGAAATTTTTCACCAGTATCAGATTCAATATCCCATACCCCTTCGTAAAACCAAAAATCTAGTATCTCTGCATTTTCTGCACTTAGCTTTAGAGATTCTAAAAATGCTTTAAACTTTGGAAAATCTTTCTCTTTAATTGAAAAGATTATTTCAGTTAGAGTATTCATTGAATGCATACATTATTGTAAGTTAAACTTATTTAAAAAGATTTTCTTATATGTCGTGTTTAGCTATTGAGTATAATCGCTGTTAGGCGTCCCGAACGAAGTGAGAGCCCGCAGGGCGTGGTGCGACTGAAAGGAGCAAGTAGTGATGGCACAAATTTTAAGGGCGGGGGAAGGCAGTGCGAATCATTTTTTCATTTTGATTGAAAGAAGTTTTGCGATTTCTTCATAATTCTTAGCCCATAAATCTAAACGATCGCCTTCTTCTGATTCAGAAAAAGTGTGAGTATCGTCAGACAACATTAAAATCTTATCCCAATTTCGATTAACTCCCTTAATGTTTTTTGATATTTTTAGTGGAACTTGATAAACAAAATCGTAAATTTTTCCATTTGGCAAAGCAAGAACTGCTGCCAATTCCATATGTGCAGATCTATCCTTAAATAATGAGAGAATCTTAATCAAAGCTTCAACTGGCATAATCTTATCAAAATAATTTGTATAAGGTCCTGGAAATCCGTTCAAAGCATGAATAAACAGGCTATGGTCTTCTCGTATTACTGGAACTTTAAACTCTTTTACTGCTTCTAAAACAGTAAACCGGGCAATTTCTAGACTAGATTTTGCTTGGATTTCTTGGTATTCCTTCTTAATCTGTTTAATTTGAATATTATATCTTGAAAATACTTTTTGTGCAGCGAGTAATTTCCCTTTATTTCCTGTTATTAAAAAAATTTCTTTCATATTGTAGTAGTATTTATCTGATTTTATAATTTTATCGTTTCGCACTGCCTTCGGGTAGGGGTTGGATATAAGCCATCGCTATTGCTGATAACATCGCGATTAAGAGAAGTTGATTTTTCAGAGCTGGAGTGAGCCAATCTTGGCGAAGAATGAGCCGAGGGCGAACGACCTCGAAAAATCAATTTGGGAAAATTCCTGCAAGGGATTTTCCTCTTAATCGCTGTTAAACTTCCCGACGAACGAAGTGAGGAGAATGCAATGTGGTCGACCGAAGGGAGAAGTTCGGGGCTTGCCGAAAATTCGTTGTTATCGTAGTTGTTGAAAAATAGTTATTAACTTTTAAGTAGTAAAAGAAACGAAAGATTTATAAAGTCCCCGTTAATACTAAATAGTATGAGAATCAAACAAACACTTGGAGCAATTGTATTGGCTGGAGCAATCGGATTAACTGGTTGCATGAAAACAGAAACACCATACAAACCAATTCCAATGTCTGAATCACAGAATTATGATGGACAAAAAGTCATAGTTGAAGGATTGCCCTCATTAATTAGAAATGAGGGATTTGTAATCCGAAATGGAGAAAATGAACTTTATGTAAAACCAGATGCATGGGGCCATGCCTTTTTCGCAAAAGGAAATTATAATTTTGCTAAACAAGCACTACAAAAAGAAGCGACTGATTCAGACGAAGAAAAAGTAAAAGTGTATGGTGTTTTAGGCAAAGACAATACAATTGAAGGTAGATTCGTTGATGTTGAAGGGACTTTACACGAATTTTACAAATAAATCTTTCGTTCTATAATTTTTATTCTTCAACAATTTCGTTAAAATTTTGTTAGACAAAGTTGCATAGCAATTTTGTTAGTTTTTTTTATGATTTTAACGAAGATAACAACATCAGAATTTTCGGTTTTAACCTCTATGGAGGCGAGCCCCGAATTGAGTTTATCATCGCGATTTAACGATGTTTTTTCCCTCGAGAATTTTTCCTCGTGAGGTTTTGAGGCAACCCACAAAACCGAAACGGAGCTGAAAAATTCTCAGAGATGGAAAAAATATGGGTCGAGGAACTGCAAGTTCCGAGCCGTTAAATCGCTGTTATACGCCCCGAAAGTCCGCAGACTTGAGAATGCAATGTGGTCGAGGATTTTTTCCCGCAGGAAAAAACCGGAGAAGTCGAATTTCACTTAATAACATTAATTTCTGCGAAGCAGAGTATATTTCGTTAGAGCCGAGAACCCCCTACTATTCAGTTTATCTGTTGTATCTTATGAGTAGTAATTAAACCGAAAGATTTAAATAGAAGCTAATATTACGATAATTACAATGAAACAAAATCTTACTAATGAACAGATAGAAGCTTTGTTAAAAGAACCAGCAAAGCCAAGTAGAAAACAGGTATTAGAAGCTACTGTAAGACAAAGAACTCCTACTTATGTCAGTTTAAATAATCCACAATATAATCAAGAATTGATGGAAGCTCATTTAGAATTAGCAACAATTTATGGGACAGATGGAGTAACTGAACAAGCACATTCACATCTTAGAGCAGCTAAACATGAATTCTTAAATATGTGTAGAGTCGAAACACAGCAACCACAATATATTACTGGTGGGAAAGAAGGATTTCAGAGATTTAGAGAACAAAAGAGAGCTACTGAAAGACGACTTGAAAAATATAAAGCGAGATTGGTTGAAGCTGCTCATAAAGTTGGTTATGACTCAATGAATTTAATGTTTATTCCAACAAGTGATAATCCTAAAAGTAATCTGGTTGAAAAAATTATGGATTATGCTGCTTAGGAATAATCAGATTGTAGTTCTTGTGCGAAGCACAA
>Ga0209210_1001433_pt1 | contig 19933 bp, 19 predicted proteins | sample RifGroA1_FD_183991 | JGI IMG/M metagenome (GOLD analysis project Ga0209210, IMG submission 183991) | Contaminated groundwater microbial communities from Rifle, Colorado, USA - Rifle Groundwater A1 (SPAdes) (version 2) | ecosystem: Environmental > Aquatic > Deep subsurface > Groundwater >...
AAAAGCCATAAGAAATTCACAGACCCTGAAGCTCTTCAAGAATACTTAGGTCATCCGTCAGAAGCAAAATTTATGGAGATTAATGATAAAGTTAAAGCTTTCTATTCAACAAGAGATGCCCGACTTTTTCCTTGGATGACTTTGGCAACACGTGCACACTGGGAGATTGCTAATCACCACAGACGAAGAATATATAATGATCCTGATTTGAAAGCATCCCAAGGAGAAAGATTTATAGATGATCTTATCAGTAGTGACTATATGGAACGTAAACAAGGTGAGAAAGAGAAAAAAGAACTTTTCGGTTTAAAAGAAATAACCATTGGCGGTTCTTGGGGGACACCACGCTTGGCAAAATTTCCATTGCCAGACTGGCTGGGGACTACACCTTTTAGGAGAATACGCCAATCTTTTGAGCTTGTCCGACGAGACCTTTGGGATGCTAAATGGTTACCGGCCGGGATGACAGTTGCTGGAATTTGGGCTGCAATTATTGAATTCTTCAGACAGCTTGGTAAAGAAACACAGAGGCAACACTAGAGTTCCAGAATTTTATTTATTTCCTATAATTTTAGGGTTTTTCAGGTGGGTTTTTTGGTGGTGGAGGCGTTGTGTATATCTCCTTCATCTGTTTACTGTATTCAGGGCTGTATATTCCAGTATGGTATTTTCTCTGAGCGGCAACTTGTGCCCTCTCTTTTGCTGCTGCACCTCTTTGGACTATTGGATTCCACGGCGCAGTTTGGCTCCACGCTCCCCGTGCCCCTGATCCAACAACCCCTGCTCCGGCGCCCAATGCAGCGCCGACTGCGGCGCCCGGTGCAAATCCGCCGCCTCCGCCTTGTCCGCCGCTAATAAACTTCTTAACCATGTCACCTGCCTGCGGGGTCATGAGTAAAAATCCAAAACCGATAAGATTGCCGATGACTTTTACGTCAATCCCACCAGCGAATAGTGGGAATTGACCAACGTCACCTTCACCAATGACAGGTTTTGGCAAGCCCCCCAAGCTCTCGATCCCACCGAGGATACCTCCAAAGATAAACATTATGGCTACAACTGCAAAAACTGATACGTTTGCAGCCATTTGCTTGAACCATTCCTTTGCGCCGTTGTTGCCGGGCAGTGCCTGGACTAAAAAGAAAAACGGGGCCGTCATCGTCAGAATAATTATCATCACGTAGGCCATCAGAAGCATTAAAAATACCCGGAACATGATAAACAGCATGGCGATTGCGGCGATGATTCCTGCAATAGTCCCTCCAAAGAATCCTATCAGATCTTCTAGGAAACCCAGATCAACAATACCTTTGATTAGGCCCTCAATAGCGTTTGCTACCGAACCTATAATGTCCTTTAGTGAACCGAAGACAACGCTGAAGACATTTTTTTCGAAAACGTAATTGGCGTCCCCGAGTAAACCTGAAGCTTTAAGAAAATTGATGACTAAATTTAAAATCAGAAACATTAGATCAATCATCAGACCCGCTATTGCGTAACTGAATGTTACAAGGATTAGGGCAACGACAAGGCGGGGGATTGAATCCTGAATGGTTGCCACAGCTTGGGGTGAAATATGGGCCCTAAGCATAATCATAAAGCCTATTATCACGAAAACAATTACGAAACCGACGTATGCAGCATTGCGGAAGACTCTCCAGATGTCTTGGATGGGCCGGAGGGCTCCGAATCCGATGCCTTCCTGGGCATATGCAGGCTGAACCGGGTTGAATTTCTGGAATTCACCGGCAAAATATTGGACCCCGGAGACTGGTGGTGATGAGTATAATAAGGCTACCATTTTGCCAGAGGCTGCCAGCGCTCCGCCATTTTGGGTAATCTGGTTGGTTTCCGGGTGCAATTGGGATCTGCCAGTTAAGAGGTTGTAAAGGCTGTCGGTTGTTCCGGATATTTGGTTTAGATTAAAGATTTTATCGTCGAAAATATCTTTTTCTATGGCGCATTTATTAAGCTGGTCGATTGCCTCCTGTGAACTTCCGGCAGGAGCATCACAGGCCTGGGCGTGGGCTTGGCGCGGAAGCGCCAAAGTCAAAGTGAAAAGGGGAAAGGCGAAAAATAAAGCGACTAATGCAAAACGACTAAAGACTAAGGCAAGTGCAGACTTCATGCAGATTTATCCCGCACCAAACTTGGTGAGGGGCTGAAACTCGAACTCCTAATTCCATATTAAGTCTTCGGTTAGTGTGCGTCAACTACCACTTAAGATCAGCAAATAATTCTTCTAGCAATAATCGTCCAAGACCAAAACCGCAATTTCTTTGATTCTTTTCCATTTTTTATCGTTGCCGACTATTGCCCCAGCATTTTGTTCTATCGCGGTTGCGATGTGGATTGCGTCGGGCGTACGCAGATTGTATTTGGCCCTGAGAATTGCGGCGTGGTCGCAGATTTGCTCATTTGGCGCAACAAGATAAAAATTGGGTATCGCCTTCATTAAAGTTCTATAGGCAAGTGCTAAATCAGAGCGGCCGAGTTTGTAGGGTTTGGTGAGGATTTCGGTAATTACAAGCGTTGAACCAATTGCCTGTATGCTACCTTTAGGCAAAAGCTCTTTAAAGATGATTCTGGTGAATTCTATATACTTCCTGTTTTTTTCAATGTGGTAAATAAAGCACGAGCTGTCGAGGGCGATAGTTTTAAATGGAGTAAGTGCTTGGTAGAATTTTTTTAATCGCGGTCCCACGAGGCTCGTTCTTTTTTAAGATGCTTATCGCCGTTGCCCTTCCAGATTTCTTTGCCCAGACCTTCCAATAGCTGTCCGGCTTGCCTAGGATCTCCTAAGATCACACCGAGGCCGTTTTGGTACACAATAGTCGCCTTTGAGCCCACCTTAATGCCGATTGCCTCGCGGGCTTTTTTAGGAATAACGATTTGAGCTCTTTTGCCGATAGTGACAGTAACAGTTTGCATATTTCATACTTTATATCAAAATTTCATACTTTTTTCAACAAGCAATCCCTTTTGTCTCTCCGCACTTCATCAGACTACCCGCAGGTTGCCGAAAGGCCACAGCCCGGGCACTCTCTGATACCGGCCCCATAAGTAATCATATGTCCGCATCGCGGGCAGGGGAAATCGCTTGTGTCTGCTCTCTCTCTTTGCGTAAAGGAGCCAAAATCAGCAACCGAGTAGAACAAATTGGTTGTCATTGACAGAATGTCTCCTTGCGCTCCGCATCCTGTCACGACATACCTGACTGGGCGAGCCGCAAGCTGTGCCAAGTAGAGCGGCATGGAGTCGGGATTTTGCGTCCGGATCAATAATTCTCCCCTGGCTTCGGGATTAAAAATGTATTCGTCGGCGAAGTTTAAAAGAGCTCGGCGGTGACTATTTGATGGGTCTTTTATGTAATCATCTATCAGCGGGCCACACGCGAATAGCAAAGCCCGGTGCTCTTCGACTTTCAAGGCTTTTTGGTCCCGATGAAAAATCTCAAGAATTTCTTCTTTACTAAGTTTTGTTTTGATGGGATTTTGCAGAAAATACAAGTCATCGATTTCCGGCTCAGAGTCAAAGTTCGAGTCTATTTGTTCTGCCCCGTTTTTAAACTGATCAACGGTTATCTGGGCCGCATAACGCGTCATTAAAATTTTCCCGTCTTTTGTCCTTTCGTAAAGATCAAAAAAGTTATGCTGGTAGCAAGAATCTTTCGGTCCCCTTGGCGAGATTGTAATAACTTTAGTATCAGGATTATCATCTGCCCAAAAATGACTTTGTATTTTGTTAAAGTTTTCAAATTCCGCAAGCTCGCGTCTTCTGTCGTGAGTGCCTGCGTAATTTCTACGGTTTTGGATGCCTCTTTTAATGGTTTCTATAAAAAATTCGTTGGTCTGTGTGCTTTTTAAAAATGGCCCCTCAAAAATGTATTCAACCTGACTAATTTCGACATTAAACCTTTCACCTAAATCCGTCTCCAGATTTTTACGGATTAAGGCCGGATTAGGATTCCTGCGATCAAATTCGATATCGTAAGAAGGCGGAAGAAGGTGAACCTGACGAGGACGGACCTCGTTTTTCGCTACAAACGATTCTCCTTTGTAGAGGGTTGTGAGTGATCGCTCGGCCATGAAAAAACCTCCAGGGTTGCCCGAGAAGGTTTACATTTTGGTTCTTAACCAAGTGTCCTGCTCGGGACTTTTTAATCGCCAAACGCTGAATGCTGAACGCTTAAGACATGATCAGATGCGTTTAGCGTTAGTCGTTTTGCGTTTTGCGCTTTCCCTATTGCGGTTTTCGGACTCCTCACTTTGTTCGGAGTAAACTATTACTTTATCCTGTTGCTATAGATACTTTTACAACGGGTGTTTGTAATAATTTATGTCGAACGGATGTGAGTCACCGTTGCGGCACAGTTGGGGAGTTGCACCCCATTCCCCGCAAAGGGTATTTCTAAATTAGCATCTAAAAAGTATAGGAATCAAGGGGTTGACTTAAGAATAACTCTATTTTTGTGGTATTTGGGTAGGTGTACCGGTGCAACCGTCAGGTAAACTTGTGAAATCTGGATTAGTTCTTCTTAAATCAAAGGTCCACAAAATAAAACTCACAGGCAGATTACAAAGGTCTTGTTGTTTTAGCCCAAAATTTAAAAACCACTCTTGAGCTTGTTTTTTGGCCTCATCTGCCGGATCTTTTTTAATAGTTACAATAAAAAGATCAGGGCTTGGGATATATTCGATTATAAACGAATCGGTTTTACGAAGAAGAATGTCTCCGTGATTGTCGGCAATTTGGGAAGCAATAACTTTTTCTCTGGTCTCTTTAGTTTCTGGTGATAATTGTTCAGGCCCTATTTTAGGAGGAATGATAATATTCGGAGCAACATTTTCTTTGGAAGAAGTTTGCGGTGAAGGGCTTGGTTGGGGGATTTTTTGGGGGCGGTTGAAAAAAGCGTATATTATTACCACCAAAAGAATAATAACAACAAACGCAACAACTGCAATTAAAAACGGCGATTTTTTTCTAAGCTCCGTCAGATTCATAGATTTGCCGAGGAACAAGCCCAATAGGCAAAATTGTGATTTATTAACCCATTGTATTTTACTGCATTATAGACTTGTCCTTCCAAGCTAGGCATTTCCGGTCTTTTCCAGACCACATCGCCTCTATCATACTCGTTATTATATTGCCAGCGGTTACCCATCTGGAAAAGCCCCCAAGCCCCATATAGATTAGGTGAATGGAAAGGTTCGTCACGGTCACCGGTTAAATAAGAATTTGGATTATAGTTGCTTTCGCAGGGAATAATTGTATTAAACCAATAATCAGCATACAGAGGATCGAGTGTTTTTAGCAGAATGTGAAGATCGTTTTGACTAAAGTCGCAGTTGGGATCACCGAAATTACCCAGTGGATTGTCAAGCGCATATTCCCCATCACAGTTTTCAGCATTTGGAGGTGTATCCCCTCCCGGTTCAGGCGGGGGAGCTTCTTTTTCGGGGACACCGGCATAAAGCGCACATTCATTCGTGATCCCAAGATATTTCTGCAGAGCTTTGGGTTTGGATAAATCGCGGACAAATTGTTTAGAACAGTCAACCGCGCCGCCATAGAGCTCCTTTACGCTGTCATAACTTGAGCCATAGGCTTCTGCGGAAAGACTTTTATCCAGGCGGTTATGGACGCAGACAGCCAGTTTATCAAAAAGTTCAGGGTCAAGCACTGCGAATCCGGTTGAAAGCAAACAGCCGATAATGGCTCCGCCCAGCTCGGCACAGGCATCATCATCCCCTCTTACGCTCATATCCGGGAAATTGGGATAGCAATCATTAACAATCTTGGTGGTTATTTCTTCTTTCGTAGGCATAAATTCTTTAAAAACGCCTCTTGGCATAAATTTGGAATAAATACCGGGTTTTGAACCTTTGTTATCTGTTGTTTCACCGAGCACCGAGCTGGTGTCTCCAAGCCCTGAGCTTGCGCCCTCGGAAGCCAGTACGTTATTCCAGATTTCTTTGCTCCATGGTATGCGGAAGTTTGGGAAAACCCTAATTTTTGTATAGCAGCGCCAGTTACCTCCGCCTAAGTCAGTACAAGAGTCCCATATTGGATCGCCTGGGCCAATGGATGCGTTAATATTAACAGTAATCTTGAATTTACAGATAACATTTTGGTTGTCGGCATTAAGCTGGTTGATTGTCTCTTTAGGACCACAGCTGTCTCCTGCCAAAAGTTGAGGGGCCCCCTCCGAGTTTGTCTGCGGGAGAGCGCAGAATGGTGCGATTCCTTCTTTGCCGGAAGGGACCGGGGTGATACAGCTGTCTTCATCTGTTCCACTTGTCTGGGCATAAGCCGGCTTTACGGGATTTACAAAATTTTGGGTAATTTTAATAATCTTTTTAAAATTGTTAATTATTTCTTTTGGCGCACCGATTAGGATTCTTTTGCAAAAGTCAAAAGTTTTTGCCAAGAAATTTTCGCCCTGGGTTTGTCCAACGCTTTGTGTAGGCACACGGTGTTCCCGAAAAGACTGGGCCGCATTAGGTACAAGTACTTGATTTATGACATCGGAAACTAAAGTAGTTCTGCCAAAATCAGGCATCACAAATTCGATTGTGCGGGCACTCATAATCGGACAAATTTCTCCGCTTTTCGCTTTTTCATAATTTTCTTCGCCCGGAACAACCGTAAATTCCAGTTTGCCCAAATACAGTTCGTTATATGCTGTGGGAATTTTAGCCCAATACAGACCCCAAGCAGCCATCCAGGCAGTTCGATCTTCGCCTGCCTTTGGGGGATTAGGTGTACCAAATTGCTCGATCATTGCAGCGATTGTCTTTGGATTCCGGCCATAGATGTCCGTATATGTATTGGTGCCTTCAGAAAGGTTGGGTTTATTGTAAACATACTGGACATATTTTACTTTTTGTTCGTCAACAATCACTTTTGGAGTGTCTTTTTGCAATGGGCCATGGTATGAGTTGAAATCTGCCCGTTTCAAATCAACTAAATTTGCGCTTCTGTGACTTTCACCTGTGAAATCGCCCTCCAAATAATCAGCGGTTTGATAGCCAAATAAGGCTTGGAGATTCGAAAAGTCAACGTCAATTTCTTTTTGAAAGGATAAAGTAACCTGTGTGTTTTCCGCTCCTTCGGCGCTTACCGACTCGCTAATTGGCGCGTCACCCAGATCATTCGTAATGTAGTTGTCGGTTAATTTATCCGTTTCAACCGCTTCCTGGCAGGCATTCGGCTGAATTGTTTTTATCTCAGGAGGAGGCGGTGGAAGTTGCAGGCCTTCCTCAGGTTCGGGTAAGGGCGGCGGCAGCAGTTCCGGCGGCGGTATAGATGTAACTGTAACCGTTGCCCTGCATGAAGGCGGGGGGTCTATATTGAAATTATCTGTTACAAGATTATGGACCTCAATTATGTAATCAACAGTCGTTGATGGACTGCCGGTAAATGAACCTGAGGGCAAAAACGGGGTTATGTTTATTTGAGTCTCACTTAAATTTGTATATAAGAAAGCACGGGTTGTGTTTTGAGCTGACCAGGTTAAAGTTGTTGTTTCTCTAGCTTCAATGCTTATAGGTGAGGCGGTAATTGTGCATGTTGGCAGAGGCGATATTCCAAAGCTGAAGCGGATAGTTTCGTTTGCGAACAGCTTTCCGGATGCTGTAAAGGTGTTTGTGTTTAATGTCCAGCTCTGACCTGCCGGTTGGCTGATTCCGGTCTTGATCCAGCCGGGGGGAGGAATCGCATAAACTGAATAGTTCCCGTCATCTTCAGCCAAAATTTGGCCGGTATCAGAATATGGATCCGTATCACAATATATTAGGTCAACTGTGCCGCTTTGTTTATTTCCCGAATAGCGAACGCCGGATTCATTAAGGTTTTGATAATTCGTACAGCCTCCGGCTGTCGAATCGGGATCTCTGACAAATTTTTCCCCGGCATCATGGGCGCCGTTGGCATTGGTGTCTATCCAGATTCTACCGATTATTTTTCCTGTCGGTGGTCTGTAATAAACAATGACATTTTTAGTTTGGCTACGGGCAACACTAACGGTACAATTTCGTCCATCGATAGTATTACAATCCCCGTGCCAAAAATCAAAACTTTGACCGTTTGCGTCAGAAGGTCCCAAAGGTGCCGTTAGAGTAGTTTGGAAAGCGTCGGCCATGACAATGGGGTAATTAGTCCTTCCGCTGGTTCCCTGTGTTGACCCGCTAATCTCAATTCCCCCGTTGGAGTTGACGCTTTGAACATTAAGTGTGGTCGGTGGTCTGTAATAAACGATGACATTTTTAGTTTCGCTACGGGTAACATTAACGGTACAGTTTCGTCCATCGATAGTATTACAATCCCCGTGCCAAAAATCAAAACTTTGACCGTTTGCGTCAGGAGGAGCCGTTAGAGTAGTACTGAAAGCGTCGGCCATGACAATGGGGTAATTAGTAGTTCCGCTGGTTCCCGATAATGACCCGCTAATGCCAACTCCCCCGTTGGAGTTGACGCTTTGAACGTTGAGTGTGGTCGGTGGCGGCGGTCTGTAATAAACGACAACATTTTTAGTATCGCCACTGGCAACACCAACAGCACAATCTGTACCACCAACTGCGTTACATCCCTCCCAATGATCAAAAATTTGGCCATTTGCAGTAGGAGGTGCAGTTAGGGTAGTTTGGAAACCACCGGCCTTGACAATGGGGTAATTAGTAGTTCCGCTGGTTCCCGATAATGACCCGCTAATGCCAACTCCCCCGTTGGAGTTGGCGGCAAGAACATTAAGCGTGGTATCTGGCGCATCATGCCAGGTGAGGGTGATTGTTGTTGTACCTCCGTTTGTGACATTGAAGTTGCCACCCCCACTCCAAGTACCAACTCGGCCGGCAGGTGATGCGACATCGGCATTGTTAATCGAATAGCCAGCGATGTTACTTGTTCCCCATTTTTGGCACCAAAGAACCCAGTGATTGCCGTAACTATTAGTGCTGCCAAAACCAAGGACCGTCACCCCGCTATAATTATCAGTGGGTGATCCGCACCAAATGGTCTCACCGGTAGTGAAAGTTTGTGATGAAACATTGCTGTGAATAGTCCCGGAGGCATCACTTAAGACTATACTTGCCGAATCAGCATTAATTCTCCAGGTGATGCCATTGATTGGGTTATTGCTCTCGTCGACTGTTTTTAGGACAAGACCGGCAGGGTGACTGGAATTACCGCTATTTATTCCCCAGCGAGATGGCGGACAAACCCCGTCTGCCCAGGCTCTCGGCGGGGAGACAACCAAGAAAACAACTGCCAGAATTATGCTTGTGAAGAATGCAATGACAAATTTCCTTAAAAGACTCATTTTAGGTAAATTTTTGTGTCGTATTTTTCTCTGGTTTTCTTAAGCAATTCTTCCGCTGTTCCTTGATAACCTTCGCCTGCTCTTTCCACTTTGGCAATAACCCAACGGGCATCAACTAGGCTTCCTTGGTCTTCATCTACTCCGGTTGGAACTTTTTGCACAAAAGGTTCGGAGATCTCCCCAGGAGAAAGGGCATCGGCTTTTTGTCTGACCTCATCAGTTCGAAGAAGACCAAGTTTTTCGATGTAGTCAACCGTGGTGAATGGGCCGCTTTTTGCGGAGGTGGCATACCAGCTATTGATGCCGACTTTTGTGTCGTTGTTGACTTTTTCGATTGCCTGTTCAAAGGTTAGTTTATTTTCCTTTAAATCGTTATCAATCGATTGGACCAAATTATCAGCATAGGCTCGTTCTTCCTTGAGCAATTTTTCGCGTTCTGCTTCTGAAGTAACCTCAGTTGGCCAACCCGGCAGTGATGGGTTATAGCGGCCGAAATTAACAACAATAAATTTGCCTTCCCTATACTTTTCGGTGTTTTGGGAAAGTTTTTCGCGCAGTAAATTGATTTTGGCCTGGACTGCAATGCAGTTTATGGCTGCCGGCTTACCGCTGATTCTAACTTCCTCTGCTTCCTGATCTTCTTTGGAAAAAGCAATTTTTTCATCTTGCGCCCATTTTTCCAGAACTATATTGTCAACAAGATACTCGGCGGCTTCTTTTTGCTCCAAACTGCATTCATTTGCAAATTCGTTGGCTTGGGATACCGTAATTTGCCGGTCACCGACTTTGGCGGCAAGTTCCGGACCCGGTTTTTTAGAAAACAAGAAAAGATACCCGGCAACAATAGCTATCAGAATTACTAAAAGCAATAGGAGGAGCATTTTTTTTCTGGATTTTGGGCCGCCGGCCCTGAGGGCCTCTGGCCCGGAGGGGGGTGTTTGCGGAGGTTGAGGCTGGATTGGTGCTGTTTGGATAGGAGGGCTGGGCGGTATCGGAGTCGGTGACGCAGGGGTTTGCGGTACGTTAATATTCTGGCCTTGGACAGGCCCTTCGGCTTTGCTCAGGACAGGCTGATTATCCATTTGCAGGCTTAGCCCTCTACAGTATGGAATGAGGGCTAGTTCCAGTATAACAACTTGAGATTTAAAATTTAAAAGGGGAAAATTAAACGTTACGGTATCGGCAGGTTGACGACAGTCACGGGAACGCCTGTTACAGCCTCGATTAACGTTAGGATTAACCAGACAGCTACGACTAAAATCACGCCTAAAATGGCATAGGTAAATGTTGTGCGGGCAGCGGCAACTCCCTTGGGGTCGCCGCCTGAGGTTAAAAACTGAAAACCAGCTACCAGAATCATCACAAAAACAGCGATTGCAGCAGCCGGCGCCAAAAGACTGATTATCCTTGCAAGAACATCAACGATATCGGAAATTTGCGCAGGGTCATTCACCGCATAAACCGGCGAAATCAAACCTGCCGCCCAGACGGCCTTGGGGCCTGCTTTTTTAGTCTGTTGTAATAGTCGGAATAGTAACTCCACCGGTAATAATACTGACGCTGAAGAAAATTTCAACCAATCTAATTATTGCATAAGCAACCAGCACTATCACCAGACCGATTAAAGCCGCAGTAATCGTACCTCTTGCTCCGGCAACTGCCTTTTCATCACCGCCTGCCATGATCCAGCGGATGCCGCCGATCAAAAGGAAGATGAAGGCAGCGACAAAGGCAGCAACCAAAATGAACTGGATAATTCCCCGCACAACGTTAACGGCGTTGTCAATTGGTCGGATTGAACCCGGTACGACTTGTGTTTGTGCAAATGCGGCAGCCGGTACGGCATAAGTTAAGACCGATGCAATAAGCGGACTAATTAGCCTTTTTGTTATTTTCACTATTTTCTTTCTCACCCCCTTACCCTTAAATTCTAAATTCTAAACCCTAAATCCTAAACAATCTCAAAATCCAAATTCTCAAAACAGATCTTTTTAATTTTGAATTTTGAACATTGGTATTTGTCTAGAATTTAGATATTAGTGCTTAGTATTTTTCTTTAGTGTTATCTTGTCGGCAGAAAAAACCCTCCGGACACAATGTTAACCTTAAAGAATGCCTCAACCAGCTTAATTATAGCAAAAGCGCCCACAACTACAACCAGGCCGATTAAGCCCCAGTAAATCTGGCTCCAGGCGCCGGAAACAGACTTTTCATCACCGCCGGAAAAAACGAATCGGTAACCGGCAAAAATAGTCCAGATTAAGGCGACAATAAAGGCTGTAATTAAAAGGAACTGGATTCCCCCGCGGATTAAGCCGGCGACAAAACTTGTAGGGTCAACCCCCGGGTCGGGGATTATGGGATTGCCGGCAGCATCCTTGGGTGGGGTAATTGTGCCGACTTGGGCAAGAAGATTTTTCATTGTTCCATTGTTAGATAGCTATATTGCTACATTGTTAAACAGAAAACCAAAATTTCCAATTTAACAATCTAACGAGTTAACAATCTAACTATTTACGTAATCCCCACACTTGACCTTAAGAAAAACTGGACAATGCGCAGGATCACAAAGGCCAGAATCGTGACTGCTAAACCAATAATAGCATAGGTTAGGGTTCCGCTAGCACTTGCCAGTTTTTTGGGGTCACCGCCGGAGGTGACAAACTTAATTCCAGCAATAACGATAAATATTACGGCCAAAGATGCAGAAACGCTTGTTAGGACCAAGAGAATATCGGAAGCCAGATATCCAAAACCCTCTTTGGTTTCAAATATTTTTATTCCTTTTGAAGTGATTCCGGCAGGTTGAAAGACGCCCTTGATGTCAAAGCTGGCGGCGAGTTCTTTCATGACTGCTTTCTATGCTACTCCTGTGTTCCCCAAAAACAACCGGTTGACTATTGCCAAAATGGCAAAGGACAAAACAATAAGGGCAAAGCCCACAAGCGCAAAGATTAAGCGGTTTTTTGCACCGGCCGCCGCCTCCGGATTGCCGGAGGACATAATAAACTGAATGCCGGAAATGACGATAAAAATAACGGTCAAAAACCCGGCAATGCCTAGGATTGCCGGAAGAAAACCTGAGAGGATTCCTCCAACAGTTCCTTGACTACAATTTTTCGCTGGTCCAAAAACTGTGTCAGAACCTGGAAATGTAAGGCCGCCGCATTGAGCCAACACAGGTGTCGGGGAAGCAACTAATGCTATCGAGAAAACGCTTAACAAAAATGTCAGAAACAGTATTTGAAATTTCATTATTACTAAGGACCAAGTGTTCTTCCGAGTCCTGGTATTCCTATGATGTCGATTCCTATAAAGCTTAATATCACGATGGAAAATGCCAGAAACAAAAGCCCGGCGACGGCGGCAATGATCATCTCGCGGCCTGCCCCAACAGCCTTAGGATCACCGGCAGACGTCAAAACCCTGATTGACCCGATTACCATGATAATCAGCGCTATTCCACCCGCAAGGCCAATTCCGATTGAAAGAATCTTTTGCGCAAACGGCCCGATACTTGTGGAAATGTCACCAAGGGCGGTTTTGCAAATGCCGCCATCACACGGATTTTCGCCGGAGATGCCTTCGTAGGGGGGTTCGGGTGTACCAACCGTAATAGTAGATGGTGAGTTTGAACATGCCACGCCGTCGGCAGTGGCTGTAAACTGGTATCGGCCTTCAATTGGGAATGATGACCCCGGAAAGATAAAAATTATCCACTCTAGTACTGAATCCAAACTAGTCCATGTCTGGGTAGTGTCATTAACCCCACCACCCTCTCTGAGCGCCCTGACTTGGTAAACTGTATTTGGCTGAGGCCTGTAAATTCTTGCAGTTATTTCCTGGTTTATCAAAAAACTGCTGCCCATGATTTTTAGAGCACAAGGTGCAAGCGTATCAACCCTAATTGTAATCGGTAAAAGACAAGGGTCGTTGACGTTAGTTGTGTCAAAGGACTTGACCGTGTAGGTACCGGCGCTGGGAAATGCGCTTGCCGGTATACTATATGTCAGTAGATTGGAACCGGGTGTATCCTTTTGATTAGGTGACTTGTAAGTGGGAATTCCGTTGCTACCGTAAACTACGACAAAGTAAAAGTGATCATCCGTAAGGCTGGTTATTTTATAATCGAAACCTTGACCTTGAGAAATGGTCATGTTACCTGCCAAGACTACACAAGATGCTGCCGAGACTGGTTTGGGATTTATCGTTTTGACAAGGGAAAGGCTAATTGCAGCAAAAAAGCCTAAGATTATTACTAGGACAAAGATTTTTTTGATTAGACGCATGCCAGACTTGTATAGTTAATTTCAGTGTACGTTTTTTTGCTGTCTAACGCAAAACGTCCAACCCAACTTCGCTCTGTACTGCAGAGCTTCGATGGGCAAGCGACTAACGCCTTTTTAAAATTTTCAATTCTTAATTTTAAATTTTCGATGAAATCTAAATTCTTTAATTTTAAAATTCAAGAAAGAGTTTGTTTATGTTAAAATGCTTCCGATATGCAGACCAGACTTTTAAGCTATCGAATCATTATCGAGCCGGAAAAGCAAGGAAAAAAACCGTTTATAATGCTTTTTGTCCGACTTTAGGGGTTGCTGATTGGGGAGATTCGATCGATGCAGTCCTGAAAAGCATTAAAGACGGAATTGAGTTGGCCTTGGAGAGTTTAACCGAGGAGGGTAAGGAGATTCCTGTCGATAAAGTTGATCGCGAGGTAGTTGCTACGGCTCAGGTACATGCTCCTGCAGGTGCAAAGCTTAGATTTGCATGAGCAAACTCCCACGAAATGTTAAGCCTCAAAAATTAATAAGATTTTTCGAAAAGCTTGGTTTTGTGAAAGTTAAAGCGAAAGGAAGCCATATCAGACTTGTTCACACCAACGGTAGATGGACACAAGTTGCTGTGCATCCTGGGTCAATACCGATCGGGACGCTTTCTAAAATTATTTCGCAGGCGAAGCTGTCAAAAGAAAAGATTAACAAACTCCGCTAGTTTGTGAATTTCAGTGTAGTCCTTCGACTCCGCTCAGGGCAAGCTTTTCAATTACGAGATTGTTAAATTGTTATATTGTTTGGGGTTATTATTTGAAGATTTCACCTTCCAGGCTTTTGGCTTGTTTGAGAAAAAAATCGACCATGTCTTTTTGGTTGAAGGGAAGTAGCATTCTGGGGAAATCTGTTAACTTTTCTACTTTTTTAATCTGTGATCCTAAGAGAAGCGGGTCGATGTGCCAATCGAATTTTGCCTTGGCATCAAGAATTAACTGTCTCCATGCATATTCAGTTTTTTTAAAAATGAAGTACAGGTCTACGTAATCACGGGCTCGTGGTTTCATAAAAAGGGTATGTACTTTGTTGACGGCAATGTCATAAAGGCTGTCCAAATTGAGATTTTTATATTTTTTACCGATGTTGATTCTAGGATAGGGGTAAAAATTAAAGTCGATTTTAAATTTTCCACCATTTTTTAGATGTAGCATGAAACTGTGCAGACCTAAAAATGGGCGATGTTCCATTTTAATTATGCTGGTTTTAGGGGCGATTTTTGTTAGAAAAGATGAAACTGATGGAAGATAAACTTCTTTTTCGGAGAATAAATCGAAATCTTCGGACAGTCTGTGTTGGAGGTAAAATTCGGAAAGAACAGTTCCGCCCGTAAAATAAAAACGGGAGGTTATATAAGGATCGGTTGCCAAAATGTCGAGGAATTTCTGCTGGAAGGAACTTAAGATTGTTTTTGGGGCCATAATAAAAGTTCGAGGTAGCTTTTAAGGTAAGGATCAAGAGCTTCTTTAATTTTCGGCCAGGCGCGTTTGACTTCGTTGCGATCCAGTTTTTCGCCATCAAGGCCGTAGTTGATAAGCTGGGTAAGCCGCCAAAGTTTGTAACCTTCGGGATCTTCTTTTTTAAACTTTTCTTCGTCTGTGTTCCAATTGTACATGAGGAGATTATATCAGAATAGGCTTAGTTATTTACATTTAGCATCTGACCTACTCGACAAAATCTGCGTCTTCAATCGCTGTTGGGCGGGCGACGAAAGCAGGATCAGTTGATATAATTAGTAGTAATCTGATTTTCCAATGCGCAGGATTCTTGCTTTTCTTTTAGTAATTTGCCTTTCTTTTTTCTTTACGGCAAATGTTGTCCGCGGCGATGAGCTGGGGGATTTGCAGAAGGAAATTAACGATCTGCAAAAGGCGCTCGAAGCATCCAAAAATGCCACTACCCCTCTGGAATCGGAAGTTAAAAAGCTGGAAGGTGAACTTTCCGGAATCAAAAGCCGGCTCGACAAAATCTCCTCTGATTTAACCGAAAGTGAAAAAGAGCTGCAGCAGCAAAAGGCAATTTTAGCAAGCACTGTCCGCAATTTTTATATCAGAAGTTTTGTGGACATTCCGCTTTTGATTATATTTGCCGCAAAAGACGCTTCAGAAACCTTAAAGCTGATTGCTTTCCAGCAAACATCAAGCAAAACCGACAAGGGCATAATCAGGGGGATTTCGGAGCGGGTTGCCAAACTGGCCGATGATAAAAAAAGACTGGCTTCCTTGCGCGACCAGACATCCCGCCAATCACAATTTTTGAAAGGCGAAATTGCTTCTGCCAAATCGTTCCAGTCTGAAATTCAGGGCAAAATTTCAGCATTAACCGCCAGACAAGAAGAAATTTTGGCAGCTAAATCAGGGACATTCACAACTTCTGTCGGTGATGTGCCACTAACTGACGATCCGAACGCTTCTCCGGCTTTCAGCCCGGGATTTTCTCCTGCTTTTGCAGGTTTTTCTTTCGGGGCATATACACACAGGAATGGCATGAGTCAGTATGGGGCCAAAGGCAGGGCAGACAACGGCCAAAACTTCAGGGATATTCTTTCTAAATACTACCCAGGCAAGCAAATTACCGACGGATATTCAGAACCGGGGTCAATTACAGTCGACGGCTACGGCTCTGTTGATTTTCAACAGTATCTTTACGGTATTGCCGAGATGCCATCAAGCTGGAATACGGAAGCCTTAAAAGCGCAGGCGGTGGCGGCCCGCTCTTATGCTTTGGCGTATACCAAAAACGGCACCAAATCGATTTGCGCAACGCAATCGTGCCAGGTTTACATTGGTTCCTCCAAAGGAGGCGCCTGGGAGCAGGCAGTTGGCGCAACGCGCGGAGTGGTTATTACAGACGGCGGCAATGCCACCTCGACCCAATATTCATCGACTTCAGGTGGATATTTGAATACTTCCGGCTGGGATACAAAGTGCGGTTCAAGGTCGTGCTGGACACCGGAGGCATGGGAAAAAATTGCCTCCTCCCCGTGGTTTTACAAAGGCTGGTATACACAAAGTTATTCCAATTCTTCGGGAAAATGCGGCCGGAATCATCCATGGTTAACCCAAGAGGAGACGGCCGATATTTTAAATGCCTGGCTCGTTCAGGGTAAAGACGGCGTCGATGGCGGCAGGATTACGCCGGTGACAACTTCCTGCTGGGGCGGCAACCCTTTTTCAATGGGAGAACTTGCCGATTTGGCAAATCAAAAAGCAGGGGGAGCCGTTACTTCCGTATCTTCAGCTTCAGTTTCATACAGTGATGGCGGATCGACTGCCAATGTTTCTTTCGCCACCAACCGTGGAACAGTGACACTTGCAGGTGGTGATTTTAAGACAATTTTTAATCTCCGCGCCCCCGGCTACATATCAATCAGAAGTCCTCTATTTAATATCGAACGTAAGTGAGTATAAGGAACCCAGTGACAAAATTTATTTTTCAATATAAATTCCATCTTTTACTTTTCATCTTATCCTTCTTAATTTTAACCAAGTTCAACATTGACCCGGATCTCGGCTGGCATTTGGCATACGGCCAGAAGTTTTTACAGGAAGGGAAAATTATCGGAGCCGATGAGTTTTCCTGGACAATGCCAGGTTACGTTTGGCACAATTCTTATTTTTTGTATCAGATTATCCTTTCTTACATCTTTGGCTATTTTGGCCACATTGTTGCCGGACTTCTTTTTGGGGCGATTGCGGGTCTGGCAATCTTAGTTTTGTTGCCTCGGAAACTTGACGTTTTTAAAGTGATTGCGGCAGCCCTTGGGGTGGTTGTTGCTCTCGGCAGTTTGGGAGTTCGACCGCATACTGTTTCTTTTTTGATGTTTTCGATTTTGGTGGTTCTTCTTCAAAAAAGACTATTTCGGCGGGGTTACTCTTCTTTGTTTTGGTTTTTCTTTTTTGCAATCTGGGCGAATTTCCATCGGGGTTTTGTAGTTGGTATTGTTCTGATGGCCGCTTTTTTGGTAATCGACCGCCTAAAAGCTCGAGGTCACAAGGATAAAAAATATTTTTCTGAGATATTGGCGCTTTTTTGGGCGGTTTTGGGGACATTTATTAACCCTTTTGGAATATCAATTTGGAAATCGGCGGTTTTTTTTGATCTTACTAGTCGCGAAAATCTTATGTGGATTGCCGAGTGGCAGCCGATTGGCGAAGTCTTTCCCCTGAATTTTATTTTTGTTCTGACGGGAATAATATTCATATACATCTTCCTTAAAAAATTTACTAAAACAGATAAGGGGGAGTGGTTTTTAGCTGCGGCAAGCTTATTTATGTTTTCGTTTGTGTCGGCGGCATTTCTTTTTTATTGGGTAGCCATTTTTATTTTCCTGAGCACAAGAAATCTGGAATTTAAGCTTAATTTAGGTGAATTTTTGCCACGATTATCCTTGGCTATCAGTTTTGCTGCTTTCTTCCTGGCATTTTTTTTGAACTTTGTGGTGAGAACTTTAGAGACGACAAGTTTTAGAAGGCAACTGGAAATTGATCAGTATCCGGTAGCCGCCCTTGAGTTTTTGCAAGCACAAGGGCAGGCTTATGGCCTTTTTAACAGTTATGAATGGGGAGGCTATATTGACTGGCAGGCGCCGAAAGTAAAGGTCTTTATCGACGGAAGAATGCCTAGCTGGAGAGATTCGAGGCGGGGAAGCGTTTTTGGTGATTACCTAGCAATATTCAGAGGCAATTGCGGGCTTTTAGAAAAATACGAAATTAAAACAGTGCTTGTAAAGAAAGATTTTAACGTAAGTTGCTTTGAAAATTTCAAAAAGATTTATGAGGATGATAACGCCCAAGTACTTACCTTGCCCGCTGTGCAATAAACTTCCGAGGCCTAAAGGCCTTGGTTTATAATTAAGTTGAATGGAGAATTACGCCGACATAATCCATAAGACCTTCAGCCGCAACCCCTTTGCAATGTTTGCCCCGAATCCGCAGGGGGTGCATTTTGAAAATCAGGAATCGGGCGAAAAAATCATTTTGCTTCTCAGGGCCCATATTGTGACACTTGTGCCAAGCGCTTTTTTAATTCTGCTTTTGGCTTTTGTACCATTTTTTGTTCCTTTTTTTCTGGGAATTATTCGAGTGCATGCCCTTTCCGTTTTCGATCCCAGGCAGTTAATTTTAGTAACCATTTTTTGGTACCTGTTTGTTTTTGGATTTTCATTTTATAAATTTATTTTTTGGTATTTTAATGTGTACCTTGTTACAAATGAACGGGTAATTGACATTGATTTTCGCGGAATACTTCATAAAGAAACCTCCTATGCAAAATTAAATCAAATTCAGGACATTTCTCCCAAGATAATTGGATTTTTTGGGACATTTTTTCATTATGGGAATATTTATATTCAAACGGCGGCAGAACGTCCCGAGTTTGAATTCCACAATGTTGAAAATCCTAATATGGTTGCCCAAGAGATTCATGAGCAGGTTAGGAAGGAAGAGGCTGAGCCTCCGGGGGTGATTGCATAAGATGCCCATTGAAGATATTAACACTAGCGTTTTTGAAAATATAAATCTCATTTTTTTCGCTAAACCCTTCTTGATTTTATTTGCAATTTTTTACGTGGTTTTTGCTTTTATGCTTCTTCGGCAGGTTCAGTTAATGTGCAGGACTTTACCGACAACACTCTCACCTCTTTTGAAATTTTTGGCGATAATCCACGTCGGGGTTGCACTTGCGGTTCTTCTTGTAGTTTTAGGTTTCTTTTAAATGGAGAAGCGAAAGCTTAATATCCAAAAAGTATCCGGTGCGCCAAGCAAGGATTGTGTGTGCCAGGTTTTTACCCAGAGGGTGATACTTTCCGATTCGCAGGTTGCCACACTTGTTAGCGTTTTTTTTGTCAGGACCGGCAACCATGAGGATTTAGGGAAATTGCTTTCTGAAGTTTTCGAGCTCTCAATCCAAAAAATTGAAGAAGGCAATATGGATGAAGGAGTACTTTCTATACTCTCAAATGCGGCCTTAAAAGTCGTCCAATTTCTTGAACAAGAGAAAGTTGAGGCAAGTTTTCTCCATACTTTATTTTACAAAGATGCACTTTACATCGCGCGTCACGGAAACAGCGTCAAGCTTATGGTCTTTGAGCCGGAAGGATCGCAGGAGATTAAATTCCAAGAAGGTTCAGGCAGAGTAAAAGACAATCAGCTCTTTTTGGCAGCAACCGAAAAATTTCTATCAATTTTTGACACTGCGCCCTTGAAATCACTTTCTGATATTGATCTTGAAGATATTATTGACGGTTTGGCAACCGATATTTCGGCAGAGGAAGACCAAAGCGAAA
>Ga0209210_1001434_pt1 | contig 19924 bp, 17 predicted proteins | sample RifGroA1_FD_183991 | JGI IMG/M metagenome (GOLD analysis project Ga0209210, IMG submission 183991) | Contaminated groundwater microbial communities from Rifle, Colorado, USA - Rifle Groundwater A1 (SPAdes) (version 2) | ecosystem: Environmental > Aquatic > Deep subsurface > Groundwater >...
TGGAGCACAGTAACTAGCGGCGGTATTCGCAATTAGGCAAATACTGGCGCAAACACTAATGGTTTGCTAAATGCGTTTTTGGCATTTGTAGTTTGCCAGCTTTTAACGTTGGCCAGCGCAAACGACATGCTACCCCTAGAAATCAAGATTCACTGTCGAAGCTATACAGCCCCAAGTAAATGATAAATGAATAGTGTAAAAATGAATAATGAAGAATGAATAATGTAAAAAAGGGAAGTAGGCGTCAGAGGGTATGATAATAGATTGTTGGTCAAAATGCAATGGTTAGTGGCTAATTTGCTGGAATCCGCCTAAAAGGGCATAATTGTGTTAAGGGTTATTCCTTGATCTTTATCATTTGCGTACCTTTGCCTCAATTTCCAGTCTCCTTGTATATGCAGCTGATTCTAATAGGTATCCCCGGTCGACAACACTACCGAAAATATGCCGGTGCCCCGGCGCTTTCCGCTTTTCTTCTTTCTTATCAAATGACCACCACCTAACTGAATCAGCTGTTTTTTATTGTAAGGTAACCCCCTGCCTACCGGCAGGCAGGCTCGATTTCACTTGGGGGATATTGCCCTTGCTTGATATTCCAATCATCGTCTGGTAGGATAAGCTTTACCACATGTACCTTAAGGGAGTGAAAAAATGGGTAGAAAACCGATGTCTGTCGGCAAGTTGATTAAATGCTTAAGGGCTGTGAAAGATATGAGCCAAATGGAATTAGCCGAGGTTATTGGCTATTCCAGAAGCTATGTATCACTACTGGAATCAGACAAAAGAAAGCCCTTTACGGAAGATCTCGCCAAGATAGCCGAGCATTTCGGTCTACCAGTAGAGCTATTTGCTGAAGGCGCCATGGATTCTGTACAGAACAGGCGCATACTGGCTGATAGACTGGCCGACATTATTTGCGGGCTGGATACAGAACCGGCTCAAACCTAACCGCCCATTTGGGCGGTCCTCTGTTTATTTGCGCCGAAGCTTGCGGGCAATATCGCGGTTGATCTCTTTGGTTTTTATCTTAGTGCGTTTATCATGTTTTTTAAGACCCCGAGCGAGGGCAATTTCTAACTTGGCCACGTTGTGCTTAATGTAAATAGTCAAAGGAAGCAGGGTCAGCCCCTGTTCATTAATTTTGCCAATGAGTTGGTTGGTTTCGTGTTTGCGTAACAATAATTTGCGGGGCCTTAAAGGGTCATAGTTAGCAGGGACACCCTGATGGTAAGGGGCAATGTGGGCGTTGGTTAGCCAGAGTTCGCCATCCCGTAAGCGACCATAACTGCCTTTTAAGCTAATCTGTCCGGCGCGAATGGATTTGATCTCTGGGCCGGTCAATACCAAGCCCGCCTCGAATTTATCGGTAATGTCGTAACTGCTCCGCGCATATTTGTTGGTAGTAATGATTTTCATATTATTTTATGGTTGTCATTCTGAACCATCCTTTCCGTCATCCTGAATTGATGAAGTATTCCTTACTTCGTCATCCTGGCCTCGTCCAGGATCGTATAATTGGTTCAGGATCTCTATCACTTAGCTCCAAGATGCTGAAACAAGTTCAGCATGACGAAATAAGTTAAGTTAACATGGTTGATTAGTTGAATTACAGGTCGAGTTGGTAGATTTGCGTGTTGGAAAGCACCCAAAGGGAGCCAATTTTTTCATCCACAAAGATTTTGCTGGGGGCAGTAATGCCAGAAAAGACATATTGTTTACGGTAATTACCATCTTTGGTAAAGGCGATGACGCGGGAATTGTCGGCATCGAGAACAAACAACCCATTGGTATCTAAACTGGCATAAATATCTTTAATATTACCTAAAATACCAGTATGTTCGGGGGTGCCTTGAAGCTGGAAGCTGACTTTTTGTCCCAGAGTATATTTATTGACCACGCCATTAGCCAATAAATACATATCCCCGTCGATAGCAAAATCAGTTGCCCCGGCTAAACTGATAGTTGAATTGTCTTCAAAGAAAGGGGCGATTTTGGTGTAGCCATCGGCTGTGCGCTGGTATTTCCAAATCTGATTATTATCGGGGTCTAAGAAATATAATTTACTAGTGTAGGCGATTAAATCTACGGCATTATTCCAAATTCCCGTGTCTAGATTAGCTGCGCTCATGCGGTTGTCGGCTAATTCTAAGGCATATACGCTGGGGGGAGTGGTGTAAACAACAATGCTGTTATCGGCGGCGCTGGCTAACTTGATTTTCTTCTCGTTACTGACCAAAGAATTAATGATACCGGCTTCGTTTTTGCTGTAGTTATATTTGTAAACTTTGTTGTATTCCGTATCGTAAGAATAAATATCATCACCGACGGCGAAAAAGTTGTTAATAGTTACTTTAGCGCCAGTTTTAGTGCCAGAGGTTTCTAATTGATTGGCTAAAGTATTAAAATCTACCAGAATTCTGGGATTAGCATAGCGTTTGACCAGACTAATCTCATCCAATTGGGTACCGATGTCTTGCAAAATAATCTCAGCATCTTTTTTAGTCGCGTCATGTTTGGTTGCGGCTTCTGCGAGAGCATAGGCCGAGGCCAATAATTCACTAGCTTTAGCCTTGTCCTCATAAATTAAAGCGGCTTTGGCTGCATCGCGATTCTGGATGGCGCTATCCAACGAATCCATCGCGGTTTTTTTGCTGATCTTGGCCGTATTGTTATTGGCAAGAGTAATAGTAGAGAAGACTAAAACCACAGCCAATACCGCTACCGAAATTAACAAGATACGATTGCCATTCTTTTGCTTTTTGATCTGGTCTACCCAATAACTGGTGGTGGTAAAGATCAAATCGACGACGGCCACCACGACTAACCAAGCATATTTCAGATAACGCATTAAAACATTGCCAGTTTTTTTAAACTGCGGGCTTTTGGTCGCTAACCTGGCTTTGTTAGTAATCTGGGTGAGATTATGCCCGAGTTGGTTATAATCCACATTAATTTTCGGGAACGATAATCTGCCTAAAGGTGAGCGCCGGGGGCTGACCATCGCTACTGGATCATCATCTGTAAACTCGATTTCCTGTGCCATATCATTAGTTTTGGCATCAATACTCGCAGCCAGGTCGGCAGGAGGTTCAGATTTGGTCGGCGAGGCTTCGGCATCGGTTTTCCCGCCCCAGTAATTGCCGCCATTGTCCTGATGGCTGGGGGCAAATTTACGACCATAATCAGAAGAGGTGGTTCCGATCCAGTTATCTTCTGGAATGCCTTCGTCTTCGGTGATCATTTCTGGCACGGTAAATTCGGCGATGATCACATTGGTTTTGCTGACATCACCATCTTTTTCTAATTGACTAGCTAATTCACGGGCCGCTTCGGCAGGGGGATAGTTTTCGATGATGCGTTTGATCTTATCAATAGAGAAGTAATACAAAAGTTCGGCTGTGCTGGCAATAATTTTATCGCCCACCATCAAATCGCCTTCTATTATATTAGACAAGGTTTCTTCGGGACGAGGCGTTTCGCCGGGGACATACATATCGGCGGAGAGGTGCATCATTTTGCCGTTGCGCCAAAGGTGCAACTCGTTAGTACCCCGATGGACCGCCATTAGCTTGTCGCCTGATAGTACGGCAATAGTCACATTAGTCTTGCCGATCCAGTCTTTCTCGCCTTCCTTGGCGATGGCGGCAAATTCTTCATTGGCAGCTTTTAAGGCAGCTTCAAAACTTTGGGCTGGGCCTAATGCCAGATCGCGGTAATATTCTTCCTTGATAATATCAATAAGATTATAGGCAATATCGGGCGCTAAAGGGGAAGCGCTGCCGATATCAATCACAAAATAGATACTGCCGTGCTTTTGTTCTTCCGGCAGATCGGGGCGATACACCAAAGCAGTAGAGAACCCACTTGCAGCCGGGCTTTTAGACAGCACCTTGCCAATGCGTACTGCGTATTTGGGTTTCGTAGAGATAACTTTAAAGTCAACCATTAATCTTACTTTAACAAAGTTATTATAGACTACAAGCTGTAAAACTATCAACTACTATATTGCAGTACAATTATCGGCAGAGATGTTATTTTATAAGTATGAGTAATCATCGCCTTGGTTGGTGGATAGGTGGTCTTATCGGATTGATCGCTGTAGGAGCAATTTTTTATTTGTTGCCCCCGTATTTTGCGGGCGACAAAATTGTTTCCGCCTTGTGGTGGGATGGGGCCGGATTAAAGTTGCATTGGTATGGATTATTTTTGGCTCTGGGAGTAGTAATTGGTTGGTGGTGGTTGGAAAAAGCCTCCCTGCGGTTGTCTTGGCATCCCCAGGTAGTTAATCTGGTGATAGTAACCGTTCTCGGGGGGATCATCGGGGCCAGATTGTTATTCGTAATACTTAAATTCCCTGATTTTGTCGGCCAGTGGCCGGATATTTTTAATATTACTACTGGTGGTTTAAGCATTCACGGCTCCTTATTAGGAGGAAGCGGAGCTTTATGGTGGTATTGCCGGCGCTATAAATTGCCGATTTGGTCAATTATCGATCAAATGGCGCCGGGGGTAGTGCTGGGACAGATGATCGGGCGCTGGGGCAACTTCTTTAATCAAGAAGCCTTTGGCGGTCCCACCAATTTGCCTTGGAAAATGTATATTGATGCAGCGCATCGGCCCCTTGGCTGGGAAGCGACCAGTTTTTTTCATCCCACATTTTTGTATGAAATCATCGGGCTAAGTATTTTACTGGGCGGGTTGTTGTATTGGCGGCAGCGCCAGCCCAAAGTCGGCACTTTGGTGTTGATATATTTATCTGGGTATGCGCTGTTACGTTTCTTTATCGAATTCTATCGTATTGATAGTGATTATTGGGGAAGTTTCACCGTTGCCCAATGGGGGAGTTTGGTAATTATGGTCGGGGCGATAATTGGGTTAATATTAAGATATAGAAGATGACTACAACTTTAATCATAATTAGCTTGGTCGCATTGGCATTGTTGGGCACAACTGTGTGGCTGCTGGCGCGGAAAGTCCCGCCGGCGACCGATGATACAGCGCGGAAATTACTGGAGATGCTAATCAAGGACACGCAGGATCTGCGCGTAGATCAAAAACTCGTGCGCGAGTCGAGCCATGTTTTACAATCCGACATGAAGAGCATCGCAAGCTTGCTCCAGCAATTTAAAACGCGCCAAGAAGAGCGCAATCGCGAAGAATTGGAATACAATACCGCCATCAAGGATTCGATTAAAAGCATCGAACATTTATTTAAGGGGTCCAAATCAAAAGGCATGGCGGGGGAGAATATTTTGCGCGAGATTTTTAAAATTTTTCCACCTGAACTCATCGTGTTCGATTATAAAGTCGCCGGTAAGCCGGTAGAATTTGGCTTAAAATTGCCGGATGGCCGCATCGTACCGATGGATTCTAAAGTGGTGGCGCTGGAAGAATTAAACCAACTGACCACCGAAGCCAACGAGGATACTCGTCAGCGCTTGATCAAAAAAGTGGAGGCCGAGGTGATGAAAAAAGTTAAGGAAGTGTCGGAATATATCCACCCGCCCATTACTTGGGATAAAGCGCTCATGATGGTGCCGGACGCCGTGTATGCTCTCCTCAAAGAATCTTTTACCAAGGCTTACCATCAATCGGTAATTTTAATTCCCTATAGCATGGCGATTCCGTACATCCTCACCTTTTTAGATTTACACAAAAAAACTATGGCCTCTTACGATGAGCAGCAAGTCAGAGCGTTTTTGGAGGATTTAGATCGGGCCTTAAATGATATGGAAATCGTACTGGAGAACCAAGTCGCTCGGGGCAACACTATGATTGCTAACGCCTATACGGAACATAAAAAGATCGTCGGGAAAATTAGGGGGCGCATGACTTATTTGACCGAAATCGAAGCCACGCATCACCTCGCCGAAGAACACCCTAAGAAAGAGTTGGTAGGTAAAAGCTAATGGACAAAGACCTCATATTTAATCGGCGCCATGTGGTTACTTTGATCGGCTTAGTTGTCGGGTTAGTTTTGGTCGGTGTTACTGGCTACATGGTCATCGAGGGGTGGAGTTTTTTGGAAGCCTTGTATATGGTGGTGATAACTTTAGCCACCGTGGGTTATAAGGAAATTCATCCTTTGAGTACCGCCGGCACCATCTTTACCATTCTACTGATTGTTTTTGGCGTAGTTACCTTATACTATGTAATTAGGGTAATGGGGGAATATGTTTTGGCCAGCCGTTTTGATGCTAACTATCAAGCTAAAAAAATGCAAGCAAAAATCAGCAATTTATTAAATCATTATGTGGTCTGCGGATACGGTCGCGTCGGCAGCAAGATCGTTGACGAATTACTGCGAGAGAAAGCCGAAGTTTTGGTGGTGGAGAAAGACCCCGTTAGCGTGGAAGAGTGTCGAGCGCGGGGGGTTTTGTGTTTAGCCGGAGATGCTACCTGTGAAGATATTTTATTATCCGCCGGCATTATGAATGCCAAGGGTTTGGTGTCTGCCTTAGGCCGGGATAGTGATAATATTTTAGTAACGATTACAGCCCGGACCTTAAATAGTAACTTATTTATTGTGGCGAAATCTAACCAAGATACCGCTATCGATAAAATGTTGCGCGTGGGGGCTAATCGAGTAGTCTCGCCGTACCAAATCAGCGCTTTTCGCATGGCAACTTTTGCGCTGCACCCCGGAGTGGCAGATTTTGTCGACAATGTTTTAGATTTGCAAAATAGTGAAATCCAAATCACCGATATGGTGGTTAATTCTGCTTCGCGGGTCGTGGGTCAACCGCTTGAAACTTATCTCTCCAATCGCAAATCTGGCGTCACTATTCTGGTGATCAATCGCCAAGACGGGCGTTCGGTAATTAATCCGGTGGGTGATACAATAATCCAAGCGGGAGACCGGCTGATTCTCATGGGCATCCGCAAAAATCTGGAAGCGATCGAGAAAATAATCAACTAATTTTACCCATATGAGCCATTATAGTGATGAATTTATCCAGTCTCAAAAAGCAGCCTTACAAAAGGAGCAGGCTCGTTTAGAGGAAGAGCTAAAGGCGGTAGCTGTTTATGATGTCGAAACGGGGCAGTATAAGCCCAAGTTTGAAGAATTTAATCCCGGCGATGTCGAAGATAGCGATGAAGATAGCGACGAGGCGACGACTTTGGGAGAAAATACTGCTGTCGCCGATGAATTGATCCGCTCTCTCGCCGAAATTAAGACTGCCCTACGGGATATTGAACAAGATAAATACGGTTTTTGCGAGAATTGCGGGGAATATATTTCCGAAGACAGATTAGCAGCTTATCCGGCTGCCAAAACTTGCATTAAGTGTGAGTAAAGCATGAATCCAACGAACCGCCAGAAACTAACTGCTTTAATTTCGGTAGTGGTGGTATTGACTTTGATAGATCAATGGACTAAATCGGCTTTAAGCTGGTTAGAATTTCGGGATTGGGCCTGGGGGCCGGTGCAATTAGTCTGGTATAAAAATCCCGGCATTGCTTTTAGTATTCCCTTGCCTTCGCCCATTGCCATGATTTTGATCGTGTGCTTATTAATTTTATTGATCGTGTTGTTTTGGCGCGTGCGACGGTGGAATTGGTATCGCCTTGGCCTATTGCTGACGATAAGTGGGGGGTTTAGTAACTTGTGGGATAAAATCAATTTAGGTCATGTCCGCGATTTTGTCGCTATTGGCTGGTTGCCAGTATTTAATTTAGCCGATGTTATGATTTGTGCCGGTATTGTAGCAATTTTTATAGGTCTCACTTATGCCAAAAGTAAAAAAATTTAGATTCAAAGTCAAAGCAGGCGAAGGGGGAACGCGTCTGGATGCTTGGTTAGCCCAAAAAATCCCTGACTTTTCTCGCAGCGCAATTACTGCGGCCATTAAATCTGGCCAAGTCGGCATAGGAGGGTCTATCCCCCAACCCAAAACCATAGTAAGAACCGGGCAAATGATTACGGCGGTTCTGGCCATGCCTATTACTGCTATTTTGCCAGAATCTAAACCCCTTGATATTATTTACGCCGATAAACATTTAGCGGTAATTAATAAACCGGCCGGGTTAGTGATGCACCCATCCGGGTTGCACAAAAGCGGCACCTTGGCGAACGCGCTCAAAGCCAAGTTCCCCAATTTTTATTTAGTGCATCGGTTAGATAAGGACACTTCGGGGGTAGTACTGGTGGCTTTAGACTTACCCACCAAGAATTATTTGAGTAAATTATTTGAAGAACGGAAAATTAAAAAAACCTACCTATCCTTGGTAGCTGGTAAATTAATTCCGCAGGAAGCCTATCTGGATTTGCCGATTAAAAGAGGAAAATCTGGCAAGTTCGAAGCTTTGGCTGGGGGGAGAACAGCCAAAAGTCGTTACCGAGTTAAAGAATATCTGCCCGGCTACACTTTGGTAGAAGTCTTTCCAGAAACTGGCCGGACCCACCAAATTAGAGTCCATTTTAGCGCCATCAAACACCCAGTAGTTGGCGATACGATGTACGGCGTGGCTGCACCTGGGCTAACGCGGCAATTTTTACATGCCTATAAAATCGAATTTAAAGATGAGCAAGGCAAGCCCCGCAGCTATGCGGCTGCTTTGCCGTCAGATTTAGCTAATTTTCTGAAGAATGTTAAAAAATAGGAAATAATGACTAGCGATAGCCCCTCTTGAGATAAGAGGGGCAAGGGGAGTTATGTGTATTTCTGCATCATAACCCCACCCAACCTCCCCTTATCTCAAGGGGAGGTACAAGAGGGAGGCAGAATATACTCCTCCCCTTTCTGAGGGGAGGTTAGGTGGGGAGAGATTCAATATTTAAACTAACAACTTGCATAGATGTCAAAAAATAATTTTGCCAACAAATTAATTGTGTTTACTGGTCCCTCCGCGGTAGGTAAAGATACTGTCGAGGTGGAGGTGATGAAGTATTTACCCTTAAAAAAAGTGGTGACCACGACCACACGGGCGCCCCGTCCGGGCGAAAAGCGAGGGGTACATCGTCATTTTGTGACTAAGGAGCGATTTCAGGAAATGATCAAACAAGATTTATTGATCGAACACAATTATTTTAGCGGGCATTACTATGGTACCCAATGGAAAGACATGCACAGGCCAGCCAGAGATGGCTATGTGGCGCTGTTGGATGTCGATCCCAATGAAGCTGCTAATATCCAGAGACGCAATCCTGATGCGTTAGTCATCTTCTTGCGTCCAGAAAGCTTAAGTGTTCTAAAAAAGCGCCTGATCGCGCGCGGGGGGACTACGGATGAAATAGCCGAGAGATTACGCTTGGCCAAAGAGGCTATGCAAAAAGAGCAAGTATTCGGATTTAGTGTGGTGAATCGCGAAGGTCATCTGGATGAAACAGTCCGGAATGTTAAAAAAATCATTCGTGACTATTTAGGAGTTTAATTAGATTCCCCTCCTCTCGGAGGAGGGGTTAGGGGAGGAGTGCTTCTAAATTTTCTAATATCCCTGCCATATTTTCGTAGACTTCTCGATTGGTAAATCTGATTACTCTAATTCCCAGGGATTCAAGAGATGCTTGTCTTCGGGAATCTAAAACTTTTGCAACAGCAGATACAAAATGCGAATCGCCATCCAGTTCTATGGCCAATTTTGTCTGGGGACAGTAAAAATCTACAATAAACTTCCTGATACTATGTTGTCTGCGGAATTTATAGTTTTTGATTTGTTTGTTCTTGAGCTTAGCCCAGAGTAGTCGCTCTGCTAAAGGCATATTTTGCCTAAGCAATTTCCTATTTTTGGTTGTTTTTGTTCGGCTGAATATTATTCCCATACAATCCCCTCCTACCCTCCCCTTGGCAGGGGAGGAATCAAAACATTTTGTATATTTTTCCTTGGAATATCAAACATTCATTGACAGGAAAGGAATTCATATAATCTTATTGTTGTAATTGGGATTCGGCAAGAGTCAGGGCATCAACAATAAGGTCCAGATCGCCATTCATGATTTTATCGATGTGATGCCAGCTTTGGTTGATGCGGTGGTCAGTAATCCGATCCTGCGGGAAATTATAGGTGCGAATTTTTTCACTGCGGTCGCCGGTGCCAATTTGGGATCGGCGATTTTCGGTGCGTTCTTTGGCTTTGGCTTCCTCCTGGGCTGCCAAAATCCGGGAGCGCAGGACCGCCATCGCTTTTTCCTTATTTTGAGTTTGCGATCTCTCGGTTTGGCAACTGGCCACGATGCCGGTGGGGAGGTGAGTAATGCGTACGGCGGAATCGGTAGTGTTCACGGATTGTCCGCCTTTGCCTGACGAGCGGAAAACATCCACTTTCAGATCATCAGGGCGGATAACTAAATCAATGGATTCTGCTATCGGCATGACTGCTACTGTAGCTGCGGAAGTATGAATGCGACCCTTGGCTTCGGTTTCAGGCACGCGCTGAACGCGATGTACACCCATTTCGAAACGCAATTTACGAAAAACATCTTCGCCTGCAATTTCTGCAATCACTTCTTTGTAGCCGCTCCCGTCCTCGGATTTACTTTCCTCGATTAAAGTTACCTTCCAACCCCGATTTAAGGCATACCGGGTATACATCCGAAAAAGGTCCATGGCGAAAATGGCGGCTTCGTCTCCGCCAGTTCCGGCGCGAATTTCTAAAATAATGTCTTTTTGAAAAGTAGCAACCCGGGGGTTGGTTAATTCTTCCAATTTCGCGGCTAATTCAGTTTTCTTATCTTCCAACTGAGTTAACTCCTCTTTAGCTAATTGAGCTAATTCGGTATCATCCCCGGCTAATATCCGGATACTGTCTTGAATCAGATCTTTGGTGCGTTGCAATTCTTGGTGTGCATTGATGATCTTTTCTATGCTCGCCTTGCGCTTAGCCAGTATTTTGATTTCATCAGACGATAAATTAACGATGTTTTCCAGCTTATTGATAATATCGTCGAGTTCCGTCTGCAAGTTTTGTATGTTATTATTCATATTTTAATTATACCAGTGCCTATATTGTCATCCCTGCCTATCATGCCTCACGGCAGGTAAACCGGCAGGCAGGGATTCAGGATCTCTATCGCTCAACTCCAAGATGCTGAAACAATCCGCCAACTGGCGGACGGCATTATAAATAGATTAAGAGATGTTATTTGGCTGGCTTAGCCTTTTTGCTGGAAGTTTTTTTAGCAGCTGCCGCCGGCCCTTGGCCTCTGACCCAGAGGGATTTGGCAGCGCGTTCCCGGAATTTTTCTACCCGACCAGCTTTATCAATAAACTTTTGTTTGCCAGTATATAAAGGATGGCAAGCCGAACATACCTCGGTAGAAATCTGCTCGAGGGTTGACCCGGTTTCAAAAGTATTGCCACAAGCACAAGTGACTTTAGCTTTAGGGTAATAAGTCGGGTGGGTGTCTTTTTTCATATTTATCTACACTAGTTTATCTACACTGGTCGTCATTCTGGTAAACCTCGCTCGCCCTGGGCGGGTGCATCCAGAATCTTATATTAATTATACGATCCTGGACGAAGCCAGGATGACAAAGCAAGGAATGCTTTGTCACTTTGCCAGAATAGCATTTTTCTTATCCGCGGGTCAAGCCTAGTTTTCCAAGTCGGATTACTATATATAATAAAGATGCCCAGCAGAGCCGGGCATCATCCCCTTTATAAGGGGGAGGAAGAGAGACGCGTGCGAATTGATCGTTTAGTCATTCAGGTCGGAGCCTATGCCGTAGGCCCCGCCTTTCACGACATCCGAGAGCACCTTCTCGTTCACGGATGGACGCGACCGGTCTTTACTGCGGTCGCGCTCCGCCAAAATAATACGTATTGGTGTCGGCGGAGTCGTTTCCTTGATCGTCGCCCGATATGTGATAGATTGGGCAAACATAGCCCTCTGCGGCTTGGTCAGAGCCTTGCAGTGCACGAAGCATGTCATCGGGGCATACAGGTTGTTTCCACATTTGACCTTGTCGTCGACCTGGATGCGTTCCAGTTCAACCATGATGGCTGTCGCCTGTTTGATCTGTGTCATGATTAACCTGGGGTGGCACGCATCGGGTGGGCTAAAACACTTACGGCACTTCTGGCATATGGGGTGGGTTGGGGGCATGTCCACAGACACACCTTTTTCTTTTTCGAACCCCATGGTACCAGCCAATGTTTTAGCAAGCGGTACCTGGCCATTTCCCTTAGACTTCTTCTCCTGTGGTTGTTTCTCTTGACCCATAAGGTCTCCTCCGTTTGCAGAATAGAATGGGTGATGAGAAGGGAACTCCCTGTTCCTGACTCCCTTCAACAAATCCGAAAAGTACCCTGTCTCTAATAAATTATTCCCCAGATGTAGTCTCGCCCAAGGCGGATATAATCAAGGGAATATTATAAAGATAGTAATCCAAGTTTGCCAAAAAGAGGGCCAATGGTCAAGTCTAAACCAGCTTTAACTCAAACTTGCTTTAATATTAAAAACCTTGACTAATACCTAAAAATATAATATAATATAATAATAGTCTGGAAGATCATATTTGGGGAAAACTAAAACAAAGATTAAAATAAAACTATGGTTAGACAAGTCCAAATGGGGGTAAGCACACCTAACCCAACTATAAGCTGGTACAGATATAGTCGTCCCATTTTAGCCGTCATCGCCGTGATGGCGGTAATTTTAATAGTATTGTTTAACCAACAGATAAGTAAGTTATTAGAGCTTTGGGGTATTAAAGCAGCACTAAATACTGGTAGCGCCAGTTTGCAAGGCGCCAACAATGTCGCTCCCGATTATTTTTTGGCGGACGGCTTTAGTGCGAGCGAATATGATCCTGCAACGGGTAATTGGGTAGACAATAACAACGCCGTTACGGTGGATGAAGCAACCAATAGGTTAATGGTTAATTAATAATTTAGCTCAATAGCAAAACAAATATCCAAATGCAAACTCTAATTCAAAATATGGCTAAGCTATTTCATCCTGAAAATCGCAAATGGGGAGTTGTACTGACTGTTCTGATTGCGGTCGCTATAGTGGGTGGGGTAGCGTATTACGGTGGATATTTGCATGACTTGCTTAAAAGAGTCAGGGCCGCTAGTTCTTTGACGGTTAATTTTAATAATCCCGGAGAATATACTACGACATCAAATGTTACTATGGCTAGTGGATATATCACAGTTGATGCGGAGTTTACTCCTGCTTTCCCATTTCAATTCAGTCCATTTACTGATATCACCGATTTGCATTATTTTCCCAGCTTAGCCATAACCTTAGCCGCTGTCGATATAGATCAGAGCGTGTGGTATTCGGCAGACAATGGCCAGTCTTGGGATGAGTTCACCACAACTTCAGATATTCGGATCAAAAGATTCGCCGAGTCTACTGGCCTTGAAGGTAGGGTGTTTGGTTTGGGCAGAACAGCCGGTCCCAATCCAGCCGAAGAAATTGGCGCCATTGTCCACTCTGAACTAGTGGCCAACCAACTAAATGATTTGGAATATATACCACTACCAGATACATACAGCGTTGATTCCGGCATCCAAAAAACTACCTCCGGTCGTTTGTATGCCGGTGTTACCCCTAAAATCCCGTCGGCTACCAGCGTAGCCATTTACTCTGCTTCAGGCACTTTAGGATTGCCTGTTTACGGGTACTCGATTCCTTGGGCTAAATCAGTAAATAATTTTCTGCAAACCAATAATCGGATTTATGCCACCGTCTCCAAAGATCTTGCGCATGTTGGCACAGGAGATTCTCTTATCTACTACAAAGACAACGACGATGACTCGGATTGGATTCAAGCGACATTTTCCGGCACGACCAATCACACGGCGGCATTGAGTATAGCCAAAGATTTGGCGGGATATATTTATGTTACGACTGATAACGGATATATTATGAAATCTCAAACTCCCGGAGGGATGGGAGGTTCGGATGTGTTTGACCAAATAAATGTTCCTGCCGCTAGTGGCTTAGGGTTTATCCATGTGGATGGATATACCGGCAATCTTTGGTTGCCCTTAACAAACGGCACCATTTTGCGGTCTGTCAACGGCGCTGATTTCTTCGAAGTTAACACTGCGATTGATATTGATATAGCTCCTAGTGTGTTGATTAGTGATGTCATCACACTGTCAGATGGTCAAACTTTGTGGGCGGGCGGTTTCTGGCAAAGCGGCAACCCCTATAAAGGGGTAGCGTGGTTCGGCAATGCGGCTAATGCCCAAACCGTAGTCAATAATATGACCGTGCCGTTTAACAACCTGGTCAGTTTTTCCAATGTAACGGTTAATGGCGACTTTTATTATCGGATTAGCAATGTCAGCAACACCGGTCCCTGGTATTATGTGAATCTGGCGGGGGATTGGGTGTTTTCCGATGATATTACTACGGAAGCCAGTTTAGCGGCTTATATTAATACTAATATTAGTAAATTCAGTAGCCAAGTCGGAGCTGGGAATTTATTTGTTCAGGCAATTTTTTATCGTAATACTAACCCGGTTGGTTTTTCTAGCCCCATTTTAGATTCGGTCACAATTGAATACGATGAACTGCCCCCGCCCCCCACGATCACGGATGTCATCCCGAATTACGGACATGTCAACGGCGGTAATGAAGTAATCATTGTCGGTACCGATTTCAATACCAATACCTATGTTGTTTTTGGCAGCAACCCTTCTCCATTAGTTGAATTTGTAAATTCAAGTCTCTTGAATGTTATTGTGCCAGCCAGCACCACCGGCGCTGGGGCGGTAGATGTCATTGTGGCTGAAGATGTGGGGAACCTAACGCAAAGCAATCGGCTGGTTAATGGTTATACCTATAAAAATGTGGTTATTACCGGCATAGTTCCGAATTATGGCAAGATGGCTGGTGGCAACGAAGTGTTTATTGAAGGAATTGGATTTTTGGCGGGAGGCGGCATCAATAGAGTAAATTTTGGCGCTATTCAACTGCTGGCATCCGATTTCACCGTAGATAGTGATACTCAAATTACCGCGACTGTTCCACCGGGTCCGGGGGGGTTGGTAGCAAAAGTAGATGTATCGGTCAGTTCTTTAGCGGGTAGTGATGTTTTGATAGAAGGTTACACCTATGTTGATAACATTTCTTCTGATATTAGAGTAACTCAAGTCGTGCCTAATAGCGGGTCATATCTTGGTGGTAATACCGTTAATATTTATGGTACCGGTTTTGATAGCACGACTTTCCCGATCAACTCTGTCAAATTTGGTGTTAACGAAGCGATATCTTTCTCCGTTAAAAACGATATTTATCTTACGGCTGTAGTCCCGGCAGGTATACTAGGTACCCAGGTAGATGTAATAGTAGCCAATTCAGATAATATGGGCGTTTTGCCTAATGGGTATACCTACATGGGCATCATAGTTGGCACTTTTAGGGTTGATAGTGTTGATCCAGCCAAGGGTGATGTGGCTGGTGGTTATCCCGCGACTATTTACGGGATGGGCTTTACTGACCCTACGGTAGCGCCGATTGTTTCGGTAAGATTTGGCGTCAACGAAGCGCCATTTACTGTCACTGATAACACTACCATTGCAGTATCATCCGTACCAGCTGCCGCTCAAATTGGTTTTGTAGATATTACTGTCACTGGTTCCGGGATCATCACGCCAGCAGTATTAGCCAATGGGTTCGAATATGTTGCTGGAGGTATACCCCCCACCATTACCGATATTGTTCCCAACATAGGTCCGGCAACCGGTGGTACTGCCGTGACTATTACTGGGACCAACTTTGTTAGTGGTGCCACCGTCACTTTTGGTGGCACGGCTGCCATCGTTACCTTTGTCAGCTCCACTCAATTAGACATAGTAACTCCCGTTCATACCGCAGGGTCGGTTGATGTCACTGTCACTAATCCAGACAGCCAAGCCGACACACTAGTGAATGGCTACACTTATCTTCCTGCCGGCAATCTGTTCACTATCGCCTTGAACCCTGATCATGGTCCGGCCACCGGCGGTACATTAGTGAACATCACCCCCACTAACAATATTAATTTTGGCGTCAGTCAAGGTACCGGCCAAGTTATTTTTGGCGCCAAATCAGCGGGTGTGATTTTCTGGAGCGATACCCTGATTCGCGCTATTGCTCCCAGTGGTAATGGTGCTGTCGGCGTGCATGTGGTTACCGATGCCGGTAGCACCAGCGAAGACGCTACCTATACCTATGATAGTATTTTAACTACTCCCAAAACGGTACGATACTTATCACCCGTCTATTCGGTTACTGAAATGATTAGGCTGGATAGTATTGCCATATTGGCCGAAGATTATCCCACCAATAATAATGGGGGATGGGTGCAAGTGGCAGTGGGCCTGTTTGCCGCCGATGGCATTACGCCTATATTTGTGGGGGATGATGGCCTGGGCACAGGCTACTTCGTGATGACGGAAAATAGCCAAGATAATTTAGATAAATTAATGGCACTTAACGCCGATCCGAGTTTTGTGAATGTCCGTGCCTTGCGCTTCCGGATATTTATGTATACTCCCGATAATAGCTTGACTATTATCGATCAGCCTTGGGTGGAAAGCGTAGCGTTGGATTACACCCTCGCTTCCGGCGAGATCGGCACAATTACTTTTGCCACCACTGAAACTGCGCCTTATGCCAAATATCTGCCCAATGACACCAATACGCCTATCTCGTATGATTTAATCGCCACCGCTGATTTGTCCGCCAACGATCCCACTTTCCAAAATATGATCATCGGGATTAGTTGGCTGGACAGTCCTCCCGTGGGTCTGCACGCCTGGGTAGAAGTTGTGCCCGGCTATGAAAATAATATTATCACCGAGTTTGGTTACGGGGCCGTGGTGCCGTTCAAAATATTCTTGTCTACCGGCATGGGAATTAACTTGCTCGAAGGGAGTTATCGTTTCCAAGTTACCGGCCGGTTAGGCGGCAATACTGCCATCACTTTAACCTCATCTCCCGAAGGCACTATTTTGACCGGATCAGTAGCTCCTGATGACTTTAATCTGGTGATGGTTGAACCTATTGACCAATCTACCCAAGCCAATGGTGTCGTAACTTATACTGCCACCATCATTTATGGTGCCAGCTTTACTGATAATGTTGTGGTTGATGTAGATGATCTCATCAGTAAATTTGGTACGGATATATCTTCAACGGATATTATTTATGGTGAAATAATTAGCAACCAGCAATCGGTGGTGATTACGATTAATATTTCAGCTAATCCAACTAATTTAGACACCCCGATTACTTTTGCGGTCAAGGGCACGGCTGGAACTATTGTGCACACAGCCGATGCTAGTCTGACCATTCTCAGTACAATTTCTGACGCCATCATGATCAGCCTGACTATTCCAACCGAGGATATTCCGAATACCACCTTGCCCTCGTTATTTACGCTTAACTTATATCCTGCCGGTGCTGCCACCAAAGATGATTACGATCTTTCCCTGACTAATTTAGCGCCCACGGCTGTAGTTGGCCAGATTATCACCATCGATGTTCCTGTCGCCAAAGTCTTGCTCACCGACGGTGCTACTTATACCGTGTATGCTCGTTCCACCCGTCATTTCTGGACGCAGGCTGACAATGCCGGGCAATTAACGATTGATTTAGAACAAACTACTCCGCATGCGGTGAGTTTCCCGCAAATGACTGCGGGGGATATTTTCCCAGACAACCTAATCAACTCTATCGATGTTGGTTATGCCGTCAACCAGTGGTTTAAGAGTTACCCGGAAGAGCCTGATCCTGCCTTCCTAATCTCCGATATGAATAATGATAATTTTATTAACTCTATTGATGTTGGATTCCTGGTCAATAACTGGTTTGAGGGCGGCGATCCATTCTTTAATTAATAAAAACTTTAATGATACAACTTATGCCATTCAATAATCTGAATTCCTCTCTGCCGGTCAGCAAAAAGAAACCCTCTCTTTGGGGGGTGGTAGTAGCCAGTGCCGCTGTGGTTTTGGCAGTTACAATTTTGATTAGCACCCAGGGTTTGGATGCTGTGCTGCGCTTATTTGGCGTCGGTGCCTCTGGAATTTACGAAGTATCTTTATCCAGTACTTATGATTGGTTAGGCACTGGCAGCAACCCCGCGGTGATTGGGGGAGCAGAAAGCTTAGATGGCGCTAATGTCTTTGCCCAGTTTAGTTCGGTCCCAAATGATCCGCATACCGATGCTAAAAGTTTAGGCTTGATTACCTCTATCTTTAGTTCGACTGATCCCACCCAAGAAACCTATCAACAACATGTTTATATTTCTCCACCTCTCGATTTAGGCGAAACTGCTCCTTATCTCAATGCGATCGAAGCAGTGGATTATTCCCCCGAGAGCGCTGATATCAATTATTTTTATAAAACATCTCCCACCAAAGAAGCTTTAGCCAATGCCGTTTTTGTGCCAGTTGACCTGACTCTGTCGAATGATTTAGAAAATCAAGTTAAAGTCAGAACTGCAGTAATTGATCAAACGGTGAGTCGATATGCGCAAGTCAAAATCGAGTTGATTAACAACACTTTTACCCAAAGATCGGCTGTATATGCCTTTACTTTTCAATACAAGCCGACAGCGCCGGTGAGCGGTTCTGTCAGCCAAGGCGCTGATGCTATTGCAAGGAATATCACAGTTAACTATTCCGTGCCGGGAGCGCCTGATGCTGCTGATATCGATATTGTCTCGTCTGATGTCACTAACGCTATAGTTTATTCTGCCCAAGGGATTAATTTGGCCCAAAGCGAGCAAGGCTATGTTTTCAAAGCTAATTTGGTTCCGGGAGCATACGCTCTGACTATCTCTGCTCCTCAATTGGAGACCCGTATCATTCCTTTCTTGGTTAGTAACAAAAAAGATATCGAAATTAACGCCGGATCCTTTGCTGTATCAACCGGATTACCGGTCAATGATTTGAACGGGGACGGGGTGATTAACAGCATTGATTTCTTGTTACTACAATAGCAAAGTCAATAAATAAAAATATTGACATAATGGCAAAAGTGTAGTATAATAAGATAATAGGATAAAGATTCCTTAAACAAACAAAAACCAAAATGAAAAAGTTCAATTTAGTTGCATTAGCTGTCATCTTAGTAGCTTCCCCTCTGTGGAGTGGCTGGCTACAGACAACTCAAGCTGCGTATACTGCTACGCTGACTTTTGCTAATCCAGCTAATGGGGCTAGTCGGGCGTTGGACGCCAATAATCGGTTTACTATTGATGTAATGGTAAATACTGCTGGCCAAGCTTCGATCGGGGCTGATGTTCTGGTCGACTTTGATTCTACTAAATTAGACTTTGTCGCTGGTGGTAGTGCGGTAGCCAACTTTTATCCAGCCAACCACTACGGCCCTTCTGTGAGCGGTAACCGGGTTAGTATGGGTGCGACTAAACAAGCGGGTGGGGCTGATATTAATGGATCCGGTAGATTTGCTACTTTGCAATTTGGCTTGAAGTCGGGCATCGCCCTGCCTACCAACGTTCAATTTAGTTTTTATTATATTGCTCAAGGCAACACTATCGACAGCAACATTACCAGCACTAATATTGTTGAACCAGATTTGTTAGCTGCTCCTGCTGCTGCCACCATTACTCTAACTGCTTATGTACCGCCTGCCACTGCCCCAGATATTACTAGCATTGTCCCAGCTTCTGGTACAACTGCTGGCAGTACATCAGTAGTTGTCACAGGAACTAACTTTGGCACTGCTGGTGCAGTAACTTTTGGTGGTACAGCCGTGACACCTACTGGTCGGACTGATACTTCCATGACTGTTACTTCTCCTGCTCATGCCGCTGGTGATGTTTATATCGTAGTTACTAACTCTGCTACTGGCTTATCCTCTGGAAGCGCTGATGCTCAAGCCAGATATACTTATGTTGCTCCTGCCACTGCCCCAGATATTACTAGCATTGTCCCAGCTTCTGGTACAACTGCTGGCAGTACATCAGTAGTTGTCACAGGAACTAACTTTGGCACTGCTGGTGCAGTAACCT
>Ga0209210_1001435_pt1 | contig 19917 bp, 16 predicted proteins | sample RifGroA1_FD_183991 | JGI IMG/M metagenome (GOLD analysis project Ga0209210, IMG submission 183991) | Contaminated groundwater microbial communities from Rifle, Colorado, USA - Rifle Groundwater A1 (SPAdes) (version 2) | ecosystem: Environmental > Aquatic > Deep subsurface > Groundwater >...
TTTTTTCCTTGATTAAATCAAGAGCCCTATAAACCTCTTTTTGGACAACAGACTTTTTCCCATCACGCATGCTCCTGTTTACGAGCTTCGTCAGAAGCTCGCTCCCATACAAAGGATCCGGGCTAATTTTCTTAGGCTTTATTCGTCCTTTTCGCGCCATATTTTGATCTTGCCGATTTTCTTGCTGCCACTCCCGTTGTATCCAATTTTCCCCTGACAACCTTATATCTAACACCTGGAAGGTCCTTAACTCTGCCTCCACGAATCAAAACTATCGAATGCTCTGCAAGTTCATGTCCCTCTCCCGGAATATAGGCAGTTACTTCCTGTTTATTTGAAAGTCTCACTCTCGCCACCTTCCTCAAGGCCGAGTTTGGTTTTCTGGGGGTCATTGTCCTAACCGACAAAACCACAGCTCTTTTGAAAGGGGACGAATGCTCTTTATAAATTCTGTCTTTAGCATTAAACCAGCGTTTCAGAGACGTTGTTTTCGCCTTTTTCTTGATTCGCTCTCTGCCTCTTTTAGCTAGTTGGTTAATTGTTGGCATTGCCTAAATTCGCTCTCTCCGGAGAAACTGGAATTAATCTCCCGATTATAACATTCTCTTTTAATCCCAAAAGCCTGTCTTCTCTTCCCAAAAGAGAGGCTTCGGTCAAAACATCAGTTGTTTGTTCAAAGGAAGCGGCAGACAGCCAGCTATCGGTATAAAGGGCCCTTCTGGTAATTCCCAAAACCACCTGCTGTGCAGAGGCCGGCTCTCCCCCAGCAGCCAATACTTTTTCGTTTTCTTCCTCAAATGAGGCTTTGCTTGTTAATTCTCCGGGTAGGAAAGGGGTATCTCCAGGAGTAATAGTTCTTACCTCATCGCTCATCTTTCTAATAATTGCTTCAAAATGTTTGTCGTTTATAGGAATTCCTTGGGACTCATATACTTTTTGCTCTTCATGAATCAAATATTCCTGCGCGTCCCGAAGCCCTTTTATTGAAAGAATGTCCCTAATATCTAATGGCCCTTGGGATAATGCTTTTCCTGCCTCAATTACCTCACCGTCTTTGACCGCGAGCTGTAAAGTCTTGGGAATTATATACTCCCTTTCATCCTTCGGCACGCCCCTCCCTGAGGTGACAGTTACTTTCCAGCCTTCATCGGTTTCATTAACTCTTGCCTTGCCGGAGATTTCCGAAAGGGCAGAGACAACCTTGGGAGTTCTTGATTCAAAAAGCTCTTCTACCCTTGGCAACCCTTGAGTAACGTCGAGTCCAACTACTCCTGCCGAATGCTTGGTTTTCAAAGTAAGCTGAGTTCCAGGCTCACCTATTGATTGAGCCGCAACAACACCAACAGGAGTACCTATTTCCACAACCCTCTTGGATCCCAGATCCCAGCCATAGCACTTAACGCACATTCCGTATCTCGCATTGCAAGTCAGGGGCGATCTGACAACCACCTCAAGGGCGCCGGATTCGTCAATTTTCTTACTCAATTCCTCATCAACCAAATCTCCGGCCGCCGCAACCAGTTTTTTACCTTTTCCAACCACATCGGAAGCTAAAAATCTGCCCATAACCCTCGATGCAAACACGTTCGGTCTGACTTCTTTCCTAATAGTGAAGCCTTCCTTGGTGCCACAATCTTCCATTCGAATCAAAAGGTCGTGGGCAACATCCACAAGTCTACGAGTCAAATACCCAGCATCCGCAGTTTTAATGGCTGTGTCGGTTAATCCTTTTCTCGAACCCCGGGAAGAGGTTACGTATTCAAAAACAGAAAGTCCCTCCCTAAAGTTTGATTTAATTGGAAGTTCTACGATCTTACCTAAAGGATCAACAACCAAACCCCTGATTGCGGCCAACTGCTTAACCTGGTCCATTGAAGTTCTTCCAACCTTCGCATCAATCACAACTTTTATCGGATTTGTGGGATCAAGGCTTTCCCATGTTTTTTCGGCAAGATTATCTGAAACATCGATCCAAACTTCCTGAACAAGCCTTCTTTTTTCTTCTGTGGTAATAAGCCCTTGGGTAAAATTATCCTCGATTTCCGACACTCTTTTTTCTGCTTCAGCTAAAATTCCAGCCTTGCCGGGATAAACTTTGGCATCAAAAACGCTAAATGATAATCCCGAAATGGTTCCGCCAAAAAACCCAAGGTCTTTAATATCATCAACCATCTGAACGACTCTTTCTTCGGAACAGGTAAGGTAAGCCCTGGCAAAAATCTTCTTTATAACAGTTGAGGTCGCTGCCTCGTTAATATAGCCCAGATTTTCGGGGAGAACTTCATTAAAAAGCACTCTTCCAACAGTTGTCTCAATAATACCACTCTCCATCCTGACTTTTATTTTTTGCCTAACCTCAACTTTCCCTGCTTGATAAGCAGTGGTTGCCTCATCTTTATCGGAAAAAATAGTCCCGAAAACAGGGAGTCTGATGTCCTCCGAGGTTAAGTAGTAAACTCCAAGAGCCATCTCTTTACTTGACGGGGTTGCAACAGGCGAACCGTCGGCTGGTCTCAAAAGATTGTGCGTGGGAAGCATCAAGTTTTTTGCTTCTTCAATCGCGGGTGTAGAAAGAGGAACATGAACTGCCATCTGATCCCCATCAAAATCGGCGTTAAAACCCGAACAAACTGCAGGATGAATCCTAATCGCACTTCCCTCAATTAGAATCGGATAAAAAGCCTGAATCGAGAGTTTGTGAAGAGTTGGGGCACGATTTAGTAAAACCGGATGGTCTTTTGTAATTTCCTCCAAAATATCAAAAATCTCGGGAGGACGCCTATCAAGCATGTTTTTAGCGCTTTTGACGTTTGGTGCAATCCCCCTACCTATCATTTCTCTTAAGACAAAGGGTTTAAACATTTCGAGAGCCATATCTTTAGGAATTCCACACTGAGTTAGTTTAAGCTCCGGACCGATGATAATTACGCTTCTTCCTGAATAGTCGACTCGTTTTCCAAGCAAATTTTGTCTAAATCTTCCTTGCTTTCCCCGAAGCATATCGGATAGGCTCCTTAAAGGTTGCCTCCCCCTGGATTTTCTAGTGGCTTTTCTTTGAGACGTGTCAATTAAGGAATCAACCGCTTCCTGAAGCATTCTTTTTTCGTTCCTCAAAATTATTTCCGGCGCTCCCAAACTCATTAAATGTTTTAGGCGGTTATTCCTATTGATAACTCTTCTGTAAAGATCGTTTAAATCACTTGTGGCAAACCTTCCCCCTGAAAGCTGAACCATGGGACGAAGGTCTGGAGGAAGAACCGGCAAAACTCTGACAATCATCCATGAAGGATTAACACCGGCGCGCCTTAATCCATCTATAAGCTTTAGCCTTTTAACAAGTTTTATGTAACGGGAACTTCCACTTTTAATTCCCACAATTTCCTCACCAATGGATTTTGATACTTCTTCAAGGTTTATCTTCTCAATTGCCGACAAAACCGCGTCAGCTCCCATCTTCGCCTTAAAAAAGTCTGATGCACCGTGACTTTCAAGCTCGTCAAACTCCTCCTCACTTAAGATGCTTAAGGGTTTTAAACTCTTAGCAACCGAGGCCAGATTTTCCATCACAGCCTCCGTTTTAGTGATAGTTGATTTTTCCTCCTCCGTAACCGCAGCTTCTTTTTTCCTTAAATTAAGCTCTACCTCGGAGATGGCTAAAGACGCCTGCTCTTTGTCTTTTATTTTCTCCCTCACTTTTTCTATCGCTGCTTTTCCTTCGGTCTCAAGAGTTTTTCGCCTTTCGACAAAACCATCTCTTACATCCTTGAGTCTTTCTTCCTTTGCTTCTTCAAGATTTTTTATCGCTTCCCTCTTTTTAGCCTCATCAACCTCGATAACCAGATATCTGGCAAAATAAATAACTTGTTCAATCCCTCTGGGAGCAACGCCTAAAATAAGAGAAATTTTTGAAGGAGCCCCTTTGAAAAACCAAACGTGTGCACAAGGAGCAGAAAGGGTAATGTGACCCATTCTCTCTCTTCTTACTCTACTTTGGGTAACTTCAACTCCGCATTTGTCACAAATTACCCCTTTATATCTGATTCTTTTATACTTACCACAGTAACACTCCCAATCTTTAGTTGGACCAAAGATTCTTTCATCAAAAAGACCGTCCTTCTCGGGTTTTAAGGTTCTGTAATTAATTGTCTCCGGCTTAATTACTTCCCCCATTGACCAGGCTCTTATCTCATCAGGAGAAGCAAGCCTTACTAAAAGGCTCTTGAAATCGGCTAAATTTTTCAAATCATTCTGTAGTTCCATTTATAACCTCCTCTTTGGCAAAACTGACTCCTTTAGGCTCAATTGCAAGTCCTAGTGAATTTAATTCCCGTACCAAAACTTTAAACGATTCGGGAATCGTAGCCTCAGGAATATCGATTCCCTTTACGATCGCCTCGAATGCTTTGGCTCTACCCAAAACGTCATCGGATTTAATTGTAAGCATCTCCTGAAGGGTGTGACTTGCGCGATGAGCCTCAAGCGCCCAAACCTCCATCTCCCCCAACCTCTGACCTCCCATTTGAGCTTTACCCCCAAGCGGCTGTTGAGTAACAAGAGAGTAAGGACCCGTTGAGCGGGCATGAGTTTTGTCCTCGACCATGTGGGTCAACTTCATAATGTAGGCAACCCCTACAACCGTATCTTCTTTAAAATCTTCCCCACTTCTTCCGTCACGAAGTCTTGTTTTTCCACTAACCGGAAGTTGCGCACTTTCAAGCTGTTTTGCAAGTTCGTCTTTATCAATATTGTCAAAAACAGGAACAGCTACCTTCTCACCCTTTTTTGAAAGGGCCCAACCAAGATGGGCCTCCATTAATTGTCCTAAATTCATACGGGCAAGAACAGATAATGGGGAAATAATAATATCAATCGGCGTTCCGTCTTCCATGTAAGGCATATCTGAGGTTGACATAATTTTAGCTATAACTCCTTTATTTCCGTGCCTACCAGCAACTTTATCCCCAACCGTAATTTTCCGTATTTGGGCAATTTTAACAATAACTTTTTTAATTACACCGGGGCCAAGTTCATCCCCCGTATCGCGGTCTAAAATCGAGATATCAACAACAATTCCCTTTTCCCCGTGGGGAACACGAAGCGAGGTATCTCTAACCTCTCTTGCTTTTTCCCCAAAGATTGCCCTGAGAAGCCTCTCTTCACTTGTTAATTCAGTCTCTCCCTTAGGAGCAATTTTTCCTACTAGTATGTCATTTGGCCCAACTTCGGCACCAATTACAATGATTCCGTCCTCAGCCAAATTTGCAAGTTCAGTCTCGGCAACATTGGGAATGTCCCGAGTCAACTCTTCGGGACCAAGTTTTGTATCAACAAGCTCTGCATCATACTCCTCGATATGGATTGATGTTAAAAGATCCTCTTTGACAAGTCTGTCTGAAATCAAAATTGCATCCTCAAAACCATATCCTCCAAAATTTGTATAGGCTATAACTAAATTCCTGCCCAAACCAAGCTCCCCTTGTTCGCTTGCTGGTCCATCTGCAATCAAATCCCCCTCCTTTACTTTATCTCCAACACTTACTGTTAGTTTTTGGTTATAACAGGTTGAGTGTGCGGTTCTTCTAAACTTTGTCAGGTAGTAAACCTCATTCTTGCCATTTTCAATTATCTCCACATCCTCACTAATTGAAATCTCTCCTGACGGTTTTTTAGTTAATTTTACAACCACCTTCTGGGCATCCGCGTATTCAATCACCCCAGCATGTCGAGCCATTAACACTCTTCCCATTCCAGAGGCAATAATCTTCTCCATTCCGGTTCCAACAATGGGGGATTCGGGATTTACCAAGGGAACGCTCTGACACTGCATATTTGAACCCATCAGGGCTCTGTTTCCTTCATCGTTTGCTAAAAATGGAATCAAAGAAGCCGACGCTCCTATTACCTGTCTCGGGGTTACATCTATATATTCAACAAGACTTGCCGGCCCCTCAATAAACTTGGCCATGTATCTTAGGGCCACACGGGAATTTGCTATAAATCCGTCTTTGTCTAAATTAACCCCGGAGTGGGTAATGTAATGATCCTCCTCGTCATCTGCAGTTAAGTAGACGGTCTCGTTGGTAACTCTTACCTTTTTGCCAACTTTTTCAACTTTTTTGTATGGTGTTTCAATAAAACCAAACTCGTTAACACGAGCGTATAATGCAAGGTAAGTTACAAGCCCGATGTTTGGCCCTTCAGGAGAACGAACGGGATCTATTCTTCCATATTGAGATGCGTTTACGTCCCGAATTGAGAAACTTGCCCTTTCTCTATTGATTCCCCCGGGTCCAAGAACTGAAACACGCCTAAGATTATCAACCTCGGAAAGAGGATTGGTATCATCCAAAATTGTAGAAAGCTGATTGCTTCTGAAAAACTCGTTTAACGATGCGATCAGCGGTCGAGCGTTGATTAAAGTTGCGGGAAGGGGTTTGTCATCGGGAGAAATCAGGCTCATTTTTTCTTTAATCGATCTTTCCAGTCTTAAAAGGCCGACGCGGAAAGCGTTAACGGCAACGAGTTCCCCAACCCTTCTTAGTCGCCTATTTGCAAGGTGGTCTATATCATCAAGCTTCCCAACCCCATTTTGAAGCCCTATCAAATAATTGATTGCAGAGACTACATCCTGTTTGGTTAGAACCCAAGTTGATTTGTCATTCGGAATAGTAAGCCCCAGGCGTTTATTAATTTTAAATCTCCCGACTCTACCAAGGTCATACCTTCTTCCATCTAAAAACAGACTTTGAAAGAGACTTTCTGCGTTTTCCAAAAGAACAGGTTCCCCGGGCCTAAGTTTTTTGTATATCTCAAGAAGTGCATCTTCACGACCGATAGTTGAATCCTTTGTCAGAGTTGAAGCGATATATTTATGCTCACCCTTGCCGTCGATTTCTGAGAATACCGCTCTTAACTCCTGATCTGAAATAACACCCATTGCCTTCAAAAAAACTGTTGCTAATACTTTCCTGCGCCTGTCAATCCTAGCATAAATCAAATCTCCCCTAGTTACCTCAAATTCAAGCCAGCTTCCGTGAAGAGGTCTAACTTCAGCTTTATACAAAATTCTTCCCGATGACGGATCAAGTTCCCCTGAAAAATATACACCCGGCGAGCGAACAATTTGGTTAATTACCGCTCGCTCAATGCCATTAATGATAAAAGTTCCCCTTGATGTCATTTGCGGAACATCTCCCAAAAAGACATCCTGGGACACTTCCTTGCCCATTTTTTTATTGATTAACGTAGCCTTAATCTTGAGGGGAAAAGAATATGTCAAACCCTTTTTTGAAGCCTCTCGCGGAGAAATTGTTGGAGAAAGAAGAGAGTGCTCACCCATTATAAGCTGCCAGTTCTTACCTGTAAAATCATCAATCGGAGAAATTTGAGTAAGTTCCTCCCTAATTCCTTCAGTCAAAAACCACTCCCAACTCTCCTTTTGAACCAACGACAAGTTAATTTCGGGTAAATCTTTTTCCTCTTTTCCTAAATTTCGGCGGGTTGAGTTTTGCTGCATCTGGATAGACAAGGAACGAGCGTACCACACTCCGTACGCCTAAGTGAGCATTATAAATTGAATTATCAGTCTGTCAAGTATCTTCTTATATTTTCGTTGTGTTCGGCAAGAGTTTTGGCATAATAAATTTTTCCTTTTGAATCGTGGAGGTAGTAAAAATAGTCGGTATCGGCGGGGTTTGCCGCCGCTTCAAGCGATGAAAGTCCCGGGTTTGCAATCGGCCCGGGAGGAAGACCGGGAAATCTATAGGTATTATAAGGAGAATTTAAACTCTTGTCGCCTAGGGCAACCGGTTCCCAATTTCCTTTGGCATACTGAATCGTTGCATCAACCTGCAAAGCCATCCCGACATTTAATCGATTGGTAAGAATCCCGGCAACAATTGGGCGCTCCTCATTTGTTTTTGTTTCCCTTTCAATAAGAGATGCCAAAATTACCTGATCACGCGTAATATCCATCTCGAAAGTTTTGGTGTCAAAAGTTCTGGTTAATTTACCAACAATCGCTGAAGCAGAAGCGTCTTTCGGGAAAAGATAGGTATCGGGAAATAAATATCCTTCCTCGGCAGTTTCCAAAAACTCACTAAGAAACAACGTATCTTTACCCAGTGATTTGGCAAATCTCTGGGCAATCTCTTCCTTCCTCAAACCCTCCGGAATCGTCACCCAAATCTCAACCGGCCCTTTTTTAAGCTGGCCCACTATTTCAAAAAGAGAGATGTTAGAGCTCAAGCGATATTCACCGGCCTGAATTTTTGACGCTGCACCCGTTACTTGGACATAAACTTTAAAAGCCAAAGCATTCTTAATAAAACCGTCCTTCTGAAGTTTCTGAGCAATCTGGCTTGCCCCCAAACCTTTGATTATCAAAAAGTCCTTAAACTCTTCCTTGCCGGATAGAGGCTTTGCGCTCCGATAGAACCAAACTACAAAAATTGTGACCGTAGCAATAAAGAGCAATAATATGAATAAGAGTTTCTTCATTAAACCTCATTAAGAAGAGCTCTGCGGAACCTACCTTCATTTTTAATAAACATTCTCCCGCATTTTTTACAGGTCACCTGCTCGCCAAATCTCGTATCTTTGCTTTTTCCCTCCGAAAGCGGTGTCCCGCAACCTACACACTTTCCCTGCGAAAGTAGCCAGGCCTGAATCGGTGCAATAACATTCTTAAACATGATTGTCTAAATAGGATTGTAGCATAAGAGTTGCGGCAAATGCATCTTCCATCCCTCTGCGCTTTTTGCGGGGAAGGCCGGCTTCGAGAGAAAGTCTTTGGGCTTCTTTGGTAGTTAAAGTTTCATCAAAAGTTTCGGCTCCCAAGCTTTTTGCAAACCCCTTTTGTTCCTCAGCCATGGCGCCGCTTGAAACACCAACTATTATTTTGTCAAAGCTCTCGTTCTCAAGAACTTTTTTTAACTCACTGGTTTTGACAACTTTCCAGGGTTCGGCAAGCGAACCTTCTGTAGTTGCCAATCCTATTTTACTTCGACCGTAATCAATACCTAAAATTTTCATTCCAGTGGAACCACTCTTGCTCTAACAATCAGTCTTTTTGGTTTTCTGGGATCTCCGGGGGGAACACAAGTAACTAGAGTCAGAAACGAATCTGTTGTATCCTGATCCAGAACCTGAAGATCTGTTGGGAGAACCTCAAACATAGTTTCAACTTCATATTTAAAAGATATCCCGTCATATTCTACAAAAATTTCATCACCTTTCTTGAGAGTTGGCAAAAGTGAAAAGATCGATAGGTAATCCTTGGGGTTATAGAAAATGGGCAGGATTGAGTGCCCGAAAAGAGCAGAGTTTCCCCTTTTTCCGGGAAGTGCGGTGCCAGGATAGTGGATAATGCTTTTTGAAAGATCTTCACCTCCAATAGCAACCGTGGCATTTTCAATTTTTAACTTGGGTATGGATATTGTGTAGTATTCAACTTTGGAAGAAATAAAATCTTCTTGAGCAGCTCCTCCGACAAACCAGTTACTGGCGCGGGTATAATCTACTTCTTCAATTGTTGCCGCCTCTTTTTTCCCAGAAATGGGGGAAATAAGAGAATCGTAATTCGCCGAAAATTTACTATCATAAGAAACGATGGGATAAAGAACTCCTGCCAGAATGACTAGTCCTGACAATCCGGAAATAATTGCTGATATACGCAAGATTAACTTTTGATTCATTCAGACGCGATTTCAATGGTAATATGTTTACCTACTCTTGGCAAAGTCCCAAATCTGCCCGGGAAGCGTGGATTTAACCTAATTTCAGCCCGGGTAAATCCGGGAATTGAGGTGAGGTAATCTTCCACAACTGCCGGAAGCCTGCCTGAAATTTTTCTTATTATCTCACCCTCCCTAATCTCGGGTAGGAAATTAACCTTTGCCAAAACTTTGTATAAAAAATTTCCATTTGAGTCCTCTTCAATAAACTCAAACCCATATGAGATTTGGGTATCTCTTAGGACAAACCCTTCGGGGATTTGATCTTTAATTTTCTCTCTGACAGAATCGGCAAGTTGTTTTTTGTCTATTATTACCCCCCGGGCATCCATGGAAAGGGTGAGCTTAAGATTATCCGCCTCATCTCCAACTTTATGGCTAAAAAGCATCTCCTTTTCGTCAAGTGAAACAAGCTCTGGAATGAACATCTGGTCGTTAGTTGCTTTCCCGGATAGCTCTTTTTTAGCATTCTCGGTTAGTTCCGCCTCAAGCTCTTCCCTTAACTTTTCTCTATCATCTTCCGAAACGGCGGAAATCTCGCGGCTTGTTCCTCCCGAAAAATTATCAGTGGCAACCCCGTCGACCTCCGCTTTGGGATAATTGCCAACTTTAAAAGTTTCATCCTTGGCAAGATTATATTCAGCACCTATCGAGCCCGACGTGATCTGGATAGTCGTTGTTCCTGGGGAGCCGGGTGAAAGCGCTGCCGAAACCGAAGCGGTAGTTTCAAGGCTAAATTTCAAGTCTCCGGCCGAAGATAAAATAGTTCCCGGGGACAAATTTACCACCCCCGCTGTGCCGTTTCTAATCTGAACCGTTCCTTTCGCCTTCTCGCCAACAAGCTTTACCCCTGAAGTGTTTTTCGTTTTTTCACTGGAAACGGTGGTGGCGACCATTTGTTCAGATCCAAAAGCTACCTCAAGTTCTTCCTCAAAACTTTTAGGTGAGACATAAATAGCAACTGTCGCTTTCGGATAAAACCACCAGAATGCAAAAAAGCCGAGAAGGACGGCTCCCAAAACAATAAAAACCAGAGGTAATTTAATTTTGGGTAATTTGGGAAACTCAGGCAACTTAAGTGACTTAGGTAATTTAACTGGCAAGGGAACTTCTTTTTGAATAACAAAACCCAAATTATCTACAAGGGCTGGGGTCTTCTCCTCTTCCACCCCTATCTGTGAAACTCCGGCAATTTCCGTTGCTCCAGCAAGAGATACCGCCAAAACTTTTTTCTCAACCTCCAACACTTCAATTTTGGGTGTGTGCAAAAACTTTACTTTTTCGCTTCCTTCCCAACCTTCCCCAGAAAGCATGTTCTTTGCCTCATCAAGCTCTCCACTTTTACCATCATATATAATGATTCTCGAGGGAAGGGGGCTTACTCCATCAAATCTACTTAATCCCTCGACAACGTCATCGGTAACCGAGACACTTCTTGCCACCTGAGTTGTTCCGACCAGGTTCCCCATCTTAAAAACAGAAAGTTCAATCTCATCCTCTCTCAAGCCCAAAATAACCGCGTTTAGAGGAATTCCTTCCAAAAACTTAAAATAATGCGAAATAGCCTCCGGTAAAACAACAAAACCGGAAGGAGTAAGAGAAAGTTCTGCACAAATCTTCTTAATTAAATTTAAGTTATCTTCTTTTATCTCGCCTCCGGTTACCCAAGAGGAAGAAACGCCAAAAACTGTCTTTGTTGGTTCTTCAAGCTCTTCGGAAAGTTTTTGAACACAGGAAGAAAGAGTTGTATCAACCGACTCGGTTAAATCTTCTTCTTCGCTCCATGGGGTGGCGGGACTTGTCACAAGTAATTCAGTTTTACCTTCCTTTACATACCAGATACCCGCCTGAACAAAACCAGGTTCCAAAGTAATAGCCCAATAGGCTTCCGGAAAATTTTCTTTTTTATTCAGAAAGTCGAGCATAGATTCTAATAACTCCCAATCCAATCTTTTCCTGTTTAATAATTTTAACACGCCCAATCCTAGCAGTATTTGTAACGTGCGGCCCGCCGCAAATCTCCATGCTGAAAGAGCCTATCTTATACACTTTCACTTTCTCTCCATACTTCTCTCCAAAAAAATGCAGAGCTCCTTCTTTTACAGCTTCGTCAAGAGATTTTTCCTCAAAAGAAACATCTAAATCTTCTCTTACTTTTTGATTAATCAGTTTTTCAACTTCTTCTAACTCAATTTCAGTGAGTTTTTCCTGATAGGAAAAATCAAACCTTAATCTCTCCTGGGTTATATGACTTCCTTTTTGAGAAACGTGCTCGCCCAAAACTTCCCGTAAGGCTGCGTGAAGTAGGTGAGTAACAGTATGGAATTTGGTAACCACTTCGCCTTTTTCGGCGAGACCGCCTTTAAAAATCCCTGCGGATGTGGTCCTACTTAAACTTTTGTGTTTTTTAAATTCGGCCTCGAAAACGTTTTTTTCTTTGAGATTAAAGATTGTTCCATTTTGCTTCATAATCTCCATCGTTAATTCCAACGGAAAGCCCTCGGTTTGGTAGAGATCAAAAGCAAATTCCCCGTCAATCGCAATCCCATCAGAAACCGCTTTCGTCAATTTGGCAAGGCCGCGCTTAAGTGCCGATTCAAAACGGATAGCCTCCGCAGTTAGGTTTTCTTCTATAAACTTCCAGTTTTTATTTATCCCGGGATAGTGCCCGCGTAAATCCTCAGAAACGTGGGAAACAGCCCCTCCCGAAATTCCGCTCCCTAGTAAATGAAAATGAAACATCGCGCGACGAACCAATCGCCTTAGGGCATAACCATGAAGTTTGTTGGAAGGAAAAACTTCTTCAGCTAAAAGATTACATGAAGCACGTAAATGATCGGCAATAATTCGAAAGCTTCTATCTTTTTCCAAATTTCTACCATAATTTATTCCGACCTCTTCCTCGATTCTTTTGATAATTCCCAAAAATAAATCTATATGAAAAACATCGGGATCATTGTTTACAGCTGCTGCAATTCTTTCCAAACCCCCTCCGAAATCAACGTTTTTCTGAGGCAGTTCTTTTAGTTTTTTACTCTTCAACTTCTCATACTGCATAAAAACGGAGTTGCCTATTTCCAAAAATTTCCCGCAGTCGCAGTTGGGGTGACAAAACGCTCCATATGCGGGGTCATGTGGAATATCAAATTCGTAAAAAATCTCCGAATCAGGTCCGCCTATTTCACCCGCCGGCATTTTATCGGGGCCTCCCGACCTGCTCCACCAGTTTTTGTCGCTGCCATAAAAATGAATTCTTTCCTTGGAAATTCCTAGTTTTCTCCAAATTTCATAGGACTCGGTATCCTTTGGGACGTTCGACGTTCCTTCAAACACGGAAACATATAACCTCTTGGAATCAAGTCCCAACTCTTTGGTAAAAAACTCCCAAATCCAGGGAAGTTGTTCTTTTTTGAAGTAATCTCCTAATGACCAATTTCCCAACATTTCAAAAAAAGAAAAATGGCGGTTATCCGCAACCTCGTCCAAATCCTGCATTCTTACCGACGGTTGAACATCGACCAATCTCACACCCGCCGGGTGCGATAATTCACCCTTGAGATACGGGACGAGCTGTTGCATTCCGGAGGAAGTAAAAAGAGTGGTTGGATCATTTTCCAAAACCAGAGGAGAGGGAGCAATTTCTACGTGACCTTTCTTTTTAAAGAAGTTTAAATATTTCTCCCTTATTTCGCGCGAATCCATTGTGGCTAAATTATACGCTATTTTTATCCGCCGTGGGATTGGAGAGTTTTACTTTTCCTGAGGATTTCTAAAACCGAGGTTAATTTTTCGGGACGGATTAATCCTCCACCCAAAATCGCATCTTCTAAAATACTGTTTAGCCTTTTAATTGCTTTTCTTAAATCAATAATTACAAGCATAACTTGAACCCCCACAATAACAAGAAGAAGGGTAAGAGAAACCACTACTATAACCAAAAGTCTTTGAACCGGATCCATTATTCTACTTCTATTTTACGCGAAACAACCGTCTCTTTTCCAGACCTTGAAATTGCTTTAACAAAAACCTCCTTTGTTTCCAGGGAAACTTCAAGTTCTATTTTAAATTTCCCGTTCTGATCGGTTATAAGGGGTTGATTGTTGGCGATAATTTTAGCATCGGTATCGGTATTTCCTTGAACAGTTACAAAACCCTCGGTTACAACTTGTCCTTCCTTCGGTGAAACTACACTTAATGCGGGAGGAGAAACAAACTTTGTGTACTGAAAAATTAAGTAACCGGCAATCGCAGCAAGAACTATTCCCACTCCAACCATAAAAGTAAGTTTTGGTCCCCAGACAAATTGGGAAGCAGCGTCGGGTTTTGGATTTACAGCCTCGGGTTTTGGAGGATAATCTCTTTTTAAAACCGCGGCTGCAGTTTTTTCATCAATGTTGAGCGCAGTCGAAACACTTTTAACGAAACCCAAAACTGTAGGAAACGGCGGCAGAACTCCCCAGCTTTCTTTTTCCAGAGCTTCAATAAAATTCAATTTTATCTTTGTAAGCTCTTCGAGACGCTTCAGGGAGTATCTTTTTTTGGCACGAGCCTCTTTAAGTACTTGCCCGATTGTTTTCATTGCTTCCCAGGCTGGCTAGAAATTCTTCTGCATTTTGAATCAAAACTTCTCTGGGCTTGCTGCCTCCATCCGAAGGCGCAATAACTCCAGCCGCTTCCAGCTGGTCTATAATCCTTGCCGCCCGCGCATACCCGATCGAAAGCCTCCTTTGAAGAAGAGATGCGCTAGCCCTATCGTATTGACAGACGACTCTGATTGCTTCTTTAAAAAGCTCATCGGCTTCCCCATCCACACCAGAAACAGTAACCACCCCCGCTTTGGCCATTGTAGTAACCTCTTCTGTATATTGGGGAGTGACACCTTGAGTTTTAAGAAATGCTACCAGAGAATTAACTTCCTTGTCTGTTACAAATGCTCCCTGAATCCTGACGGGTTTTGCCTGCTCGGGAGGAAGGTAAAGCATATCGCCCCGCCCCAAAAGTTTCTCGGCCCCTTGAGTATCTAAAATGACACGGGAATCAACTTGCGATGCAACCGCAAAGGCAATTCTTGAGGGGATATTGGCTTTGATTAATCCCGTAATAACATCTACCGATGGCCTTTGGGTAGCCAGCACCATGTGTATTCCCGTTGCCCGGCTCATCTGGGCAATTCTGGTAATCGCATCCTCAACCTCCACGGGGCTAAAAAGCATAATGTCCGCAAGTTCGTCAATAAATAAAACTATATAAGGAAGGGCTTGAAACCCGCTCATTTCATTATAACTGTCAATATTTCTTGCCCCTGCCTGGGAAAAAAGTTTGTAGCGTCTATCCATTTCCTTAAGAATCCAGCGAAGAGCCGAGATTATTTTATCCGGTTCAACTATAACCGGGGAAAGAAGGTGGGGAATATTGTTGTAATGAGTTAACTCCACCCTCTTTGGATCTACTAAAATTAGTTTAACTTCAGATGGCGACGCCCTAAAGAGAATCGACAACAAAAAAGCGTTGATACAAACACTCTTTCCGGAACCGGTTTGGCCGGCAATCAGAACATGAGGCATCTTAGCAATATCAGAAATAATGGGTTTACCAGAGACATCAAGACCCAATGAAACCGCAAGTTTAGAGGGGTGAGAGCTCATCGTCTCACTCTCAAGAATTTTTCTAAGAGGAACAAACTCGGCAGCTTTATTGGGCAACTCAATTCCGACCAAGCTTCTTCCTGGAATTGGAGCCTCAATTCTAATGGTCCCCGTCGAGGCAGCAAGAGAAAGAGCCAAGTCGCGCTCAAGTGCTGTGATTTTTGAAAGTTTTGTTCCCAGAGCAACCTCAAGAGCATATTGGGTAACTGCCGGGCCCATATTAACCTCGACAACCTTGGCTGTAATACCAAACGATTCTAAAGTTTTTTCAATTATTGCCGCATTTTCCCTGATATCACCTCTGTCTGCTTTTCCGATCTCCTCCTCATCTAAAAGTTCAAGGGGTGGATAATGCCACACCTTTTCCTCTCCCGGAACATTACTTACAAGTTTCTGTTCAAGGGGTTCTTTGGGAGTGACGGGAGCCATTGCAGAGACAGCTGCCCCGCCGGAAACTTTAAGAGTCTTTCTGACAAAGGGCATTTTCCCTATATACGCATATCTCTTTACCTCTCCAAAGGCTTGGAGAATTAATTTAATAACCTGATCAATAGATGTGTTAAAAAGAACGATGAGACCAACGGTTGCAGTGCCAACAAGAACTATTCCGGCACCGATTCCGGTAATAAGAATTGAGATTGCCACCCAAACTTCTCTTCCCAAAATTCCAGCACGCCCCAAAGCCATGATTGAAAGAAAAAAAAGAAGGGAACCGACAATCACATTGGGCTGACCGATAATAAGTTTTGTTTTGGAAATTAAAAATGCAAAAGAAAGAAAAATAAAAGGCAAGAATATCGCAGACCAGGAGAAATAAGAAATCAACAAATCATTTAAGCGCATTAAAATTGCGCCCTGTCTTGAGAAAGAAATTAAGATAAGCCCTGCAACCGCAAAAAAAGAGATTTGGGCAATGGAAAAAACGGTTTCCCTTTTAAGTCTTAACTTAAATCCCCTTTTATCAAGTCTTCTTTTGTGTCTTCTGGCCATATGTCAAAACCATTATATACACAAACACAATCAATGTGCACTTGACAGATAATTCTGACGTCTGATATCATACATCTGATGTCTACTTACACTCTGGATATTAGAAATCGAAGGCAGGTAACCTTTCCTTCTGAAATGTTGAAGCTTCTTGGAATAGAGATTGGAGATTCTGTGGAGGTAAGGGTAAAAGAAAAAACAGCCATTATAAAACCCAAAAAACAAATTGCACTGGAAGCTCTGGCTGAACTTCAAAAAATATTTAAAGAATCTGGTATTAGTGAAGGGGAAATGCAAAAGGCTGTAGATGAACAAAGAATCGCAACAGCAAAAAAGAGAGCCAAGAAATGGCCAAACTAAGAGTTTTTATTGATACAAATGTTTGGTTTTCAACCATCTACGGATCAAGAAACTCGGAAGCGGTAGTCCAAAAGCACATATCAGGCGAGATCAACGCCGTAGTGTCAAAAGATGTCTTGGAAGAGCTTATACGAAACACTCTAGCCAAAATTCCCCAGTCACAACATAAGCTTAAAAAATTATTAGAAACAAGACCTCCAAAAATAGTTAAGGTTCCCCAAAAAACCGACCTGCTAACTGAAAAATTCGTTCATTTTAAAGATCAATGGATTTTTCAAGCAGCTGTAGATTCAAAATCAGATTATTTTGTGACCGGCAATATTAAAGATTTTGATAGAGACAAATTGGAAAAAGAATTTAAAATTAAAATTGTCTCTCCAAAAGAATTCCTAGAGATTTAGACTTCAACAACCACGGGAAGCACCATGGGCCTACGGCCGGTCTTTTTGGAGAAATATCTTTCAAGAAAATCTATGGCTGCATTTCTAATGAATGTCGAATTTTCTGATTTTTTCTTTGTTAATTCCCGAGCCAAATCCTCCGATGCTTGATCTAAAATCTTGCCGTACTTTTCTTCAAAAACAAAACCCCTACTTATAAGCTCTGGTGTATCGGTTAAAACTTTTTCATTTCTGTTAAAGTGAATTATTGCAATAACAATTCCTTCCGTAGAAAGAATTTTTCTGTCTCTCAAAACTACATTCCCAACATCCCCAACACCAAGACCATCGACTAAAATTTCCCTCACCCGAATTTTTCCGGCTCTTCTTGCTGTCTGATTCTCAAATTCAACAATCTCTCCTGCATCAAGACTCAAAACATTCTCTCCCTTTGCTCCCATATCTTGAGCAAGTAAGCTATATGCCCTCATATGTCTTATGGTTCCTCCAATCGGAATATAATATTTGGGCTTAATAAGGGCAAAAAGCATCTCGATATCTTTTTGAGAGCCGTGTCCCGAAACATGCAAATCTTCCTGCATATCGTAATAGTGAACATCAACGTCCATCTCAATAAACTTATCAACCAAAAGATCAATCGAATTTTTGGACCCAGGAGGACCCGGATCAGCGGAGAAAATCATTACATCGCCTTTACCTATTGTTAAGAAATCATGCTCTCCTAAGGCTAGCCTATAGAGCGCACTGCCCGACTGTCCGTAACACCCGGAAATTATATAAAGAAGCCTCTCAGGAGGCATTTTTAGTGCTTGTTTGGGTGAAATTACAGCCCCATCAGGGTAAAACAAAAATCCCAACTCCTTAGCAATTTCTGCTTTTCTGACAATCGACCTGCCTATAAAAACCACTTTCCTGCCAACTTTCTGGGCAACATTTATTGTTTGCTGCATGCGGCTAACATTTGAGGAAATTGTTGTCAAATAAATTTTTCTTTTGGAATGACCGGCAACCGCCTCAATTCTTCCTTCGATTTCCCTTTCGCTTTCGGTATACCCAGGAGAATTTGCACCAAGTGAATCGGAAGCAAGGCCTAAAGCACCTTGAGAGGCAAGGGTTGCAGCTTTAATAATATCAAAAGGTCTTCCGTCAACCGGAGTCCAATCGAATTTATAATCCGGTACATGAAACATCTTGCCCTCAGGTGTATCAATACAAAATCCAACCCCATCAGGAACTGAGTGGCTTACTCTAAATGGAGTAATCTTAAAAACTCCCAAAGTTAAAATATCCTTCTCGGGGTCAAAGACTTTTACAGGACTTGTGTCCATTTTATTATCTTCAAGCTTTTCTTTAATAAACCCGGCGACCAATTTGGTGGCGTAAATGTTGGTTCGTATATCTTTTAAAAGAAAGGGTAGCGCGCCCAAATGATCCTCGTGTCCATGGGAAATGATTACCCCCCGAAGCTTATTTACATTTTGTTTAATGTAGGTCATGTCCGGAACCACTAGATCAACCCCAAACATTTCGGAATCGGGGAAACCCACACCACAATCAACGACAATCATGTCATTGCCGTACTCGTAAACATAAAGATTCTCCGTTACTCCGGTTGTTCCTGATAATGCGATGAATTTGAGATTCATATTAAGTCCATTTGTTCCACTTTTTCTTTTGACTCTTTGTCTTTAATGTTCTCTAAAATCTGCGGGAGTTTTAGGAAATCTTCCTTTTCCGCTCTCATTACTTCTCCATTTCTTAATGCGGCTGCAGGGTGATACATAGGAATTATAACAATTTCTTTGTCCCTCCAGTTTACTCTATGAACCTTGCCGTGAACAGAGGAAATTCTAGCATTCGGTAAAAACTTTGCCATAGAAAACCTTCCCAAAGTGAGAATAATTTTTGGATCAATAATTTTTATCATTTCGTCTAAATATTTTCCATAAGCGGCAATTTCAGAAGGGGTCGGATCGCGATTTTCCGGAGGTCTATGATGAACAACATTCGTTATATAGATACTCCCACGAGGAATATTAATTGATGTCAAAAGCTGATCCAAAAACTTCCCGGCATTTCCAACAAAAGGTTCTCCCTTCAAATTTTCCCAGTACCCGGGGCCCTCCCCAACTGCAAGAATTTTTGATTCAGGATCTCCAACGCCAAAAACCAAATTTGTATCGCTTTTTTTAAGAGGGAGGGAGTTGTCTTTCTCCATTTCCTCTTTCAGCTTTTGAAGTTCTTCATTTTTACTCATGAATAAATTCTAGCTCATCTGTTTTTGTATCAAAAATTGCAAAATTTATCCCGTATTCCAATGCTCCCGGATTAACTATATTATCTTTTTTATACTGCTTATGCGAATGCCCGCAGAACAAAATATCCACTTTTGGCAAAAAATCCACATTATGCACAACTCCGATTCTCTTGTTATCCAATTCGAACTCTAAATAATTTTGAGTAAACTTTTTACTTTTTACTTCTAACTTTTTAGCTATTTTTGGGTCTATATCCGCATTTCCGAGTACAGTATATAGAGGGATGCCTGATAACAAAACTGTTTCAACTGCTTTAACGTTATCCCAATCTCCACAATGAATTATCGCCCCTACCTTAATCTTCTTTCCGAACTCCATCACATGCTTCAAATTGGCAATATTGCCGTGGCTGTCTGCAATCACAATTATCTTCATTGAGGTAAAAATTCTTTAACGTTTTGTGAAGTTATGTGAGCTCCTTGAGATTTGCCTTCTACCATTTGCTTGGCAATTTTTCGGACAACTCCGTCGA
>Ga0209210_1001436_pt1 | contig 19913 bp, 27 predicted proteins | sample RifGroA1_FD_183991 | JGI IMG/M metagenome (GOLD analysis project Ga0209210, IMG submission 183991) | Contaminated groundwater microbial communities from Rifle, Colorado, USA - Rifle Groundwater A1 (SPAdes) (version 2) | ecosystem: Environmental > Aquatic > Deep subsurface > Groundwater >...
ACTCAAACTAATATCTATGATTCATTTTTAAAAACGGGTTTAATCGCCCGCGGAATTTTAAAAAAAATTATCAAGATTAACATTTTTAATCTTTACGATTTTGGTTTTGGCACTCATAAATCCATTGACGACACTCCTTACGGTGGAGGCCCGGGAATGATTTTACGCGTTGATATAATTAATAAAGCGATATCAAAAATTAAAAATCAAAGATCTCCGACGCTTCGGTCGGAGTCCGACACGATAAGTCGTCGGACAAAAATAATTTTATTAACGCCACAAGGAAAAAAGTTTGATTCTAAAATGGCGAAGAAATTAGCTAAAGAAAAGGAACTAATTTTTATTTCTGGCCGTTTTGAAGGATACGATGAAAGAATTAGAAATCTGGTTGATATGGAAATTTCTATTGGTGATTATGTCCTCACTTCCGGCGATCTGCCAGCGATGGTTCTAATTGACTCTATTTCAAGACAAATTCCCGGATTCATTGGAAAAAATGAATCTATCAAAGAAGAGTCTTTTGAAAATAATCTTTTAGAATATCCTCAGTATACTCGTCCTGAAACCTACAAAGGTAAAAGCGTCCCTAAAGTTTTACTTTCCGGCAATCACGAAGAGATTTTTAAATGGCGGGAAAATGAAGCCAAAAAGAAAACTAAGAAGCATCGCCCGGATTTGACAAATACCCCTTAATACCCTATACTATTACTATAAGGAGATTGGGAATGCCCAATTTAATGGAAATAATCCAACAAATTCAAAGAGACTTATCTTGTCCAGTTTGCGGTCAAAATTATGAAGTTGGAAAAATAAAACTTCGCGGATTTTTTGACAACAATCTTATTATTCAAACAGTTTGCGCAAGCGGACATTTAACTTTTTTTGTGACAATGGTTAAAGTTCAAAAGAAAATTCCTGTGTCAGTAAATGACATTATAGATATTCATAAAGCCCTAGAAAATTTTGACGGAGACTTTCAAAAATTGTGGAAAATTTGATTTTAAAAGCTACAACTCGCAATCTTTTAGGTAAAAAAGTTAAAGATTTACGTCGGGAAGGAATTATTCCTCTTGTTTTGTATGGAAAAAAATTCACCCCCATATCTTTGAGCGCTAACGAAAAAGAATTTAAAAAAGTCTCGGAAAAAGCCGGTGAAGCAACTTTGATTACTGTTGAAATTCCAGAAAAAGAAACAGTTAAAGCTTTAATTAGACAAATCCAAAAAAATCCGGTCAGCGACACTGTCATTCACGCTGATTTATATAAAGTGGATATGTCTTCGAAAATTGAAACTGAAATTCCTTTAGTTTTTGAAGGCGTAGCCCCAGCCGTTTCCGAATTGGAAGGAAACTTTATTACCAATAAAGACGCTATTAAAGTTAAATGTCTACCGGATAAATTAGTTTCCGAAATTAAAATTGATATTTCAGTCCTTAAAACTTTTGAAGACTTAATCCGCGTGAAAGATTTGAATATTCCCGAAGGCATTAAAGTTATGGAAGAAACCGAAGATATTATTGCTCAAGTAACAGCGCCACTTTCCGAAGAAGAATTAGAAAAAATTGAATCGGGTGAAACAGCTATTGGCGAAAAAGAACAAATTGAAAACATGGAAGCAAAAGCCGAACAAGAAAAAGCCGAAAAAGAAGCAATTAGTGAAGAAGGAAAAGAAGAACAGCCTTCACCAAAAGAATCCGACAAGAAATCCGATAAAAATGAAAAATAAAAAATACTTTGTTTTCACTCTCGGTTGTCAAATGAATATAGCTGATTCTCAAAGAATTGCTCAAAAATTAGATGAACTAGGTTACAAGTCGGCTCCTGAAAAGGAAGCCGATTTGGTAGTTATTAACAGTTGTTCGGTAAGACAAAAAGCGGTTGACCGGATTTGGGGTGGAATTAAAAAGTGGCAGAAAAGTAATAAAGAAATATTTATTACCGGCTGTGTTTTACCCTCCGACAAGAAAAAACTTGACGAGAAAAATATCAAAACTTTTGATATGACTAAATTGCCAAATGTTTCTCGCACAAATTCTGACATCACAATTATGACCGGCTGTGATAATTTTTGTTCTTACTGCGCTGTCCCCTACACTCGCGGACGAGAAATTTCCCGAAGTGAAAAAGATATTTTAGCCGATGTTCAAAATGCTTTAAAAAGTGGTTCTAAGGAAATTTTACTCCTTGGACAAAATGTAAATTCATATAAATCAACAGTTGAAAATGGTCATTCTGAGCATAGCGAAGAATCTCTGGCGAATGCCAGACCTCACATTCGTGAGAGATCCTTCACTAATGTTCAGGATGACAAAGTAAATAATAAGGATTTTATTAAACTATTAAACAAGATTGATAATTTACCTTACAATTTTACTTTTAATTTTATGTCTTCAAATCCACATGATATGTCTGACGAATTAATTGAATGTTTTGCCAATTTAAAAAAATGGCCTCGCGAGCTTCACTTGGCAATGCAGTCAGGCGACGATGAAATTTTAAAAAAGATGAATCGCAAGTATTCAAGCATTCAATATTTAAAATTGATTGAAAATTTAAAATTTAAAATTCCAAATTTAAAACTAACGACCGATATTATAGTTGGTTTTCCAAACGAGACCAAAAAACAATTTGAAAATACGGTTAAAATTTGCCGGAAAATAAAATTTAAAAAAGCTTATGTTTCTCAATATTCCCCGCGTCCGGGAACAGTCGCTTTTAAATTAAAAGACGATGTTCCAAAAGAGGAAAAAAAGAGAAGATGGCTTATTTTAGATCAGTTAATTAATAAGTAGTTATTTACAAATTTTTTCTAACCTTGAAATTCTAACATCATGGTTATCAAACCGTTTGACATTACTGTCTAATTTTAGTTCCATTCTATTTAATCTATAATCTACATCGTCAAATCTTTCGCTATGGTCTTCTTGTTTTTCTATAATTTTATCTAAAAGAGGAAGCACTAGCTGTGTAATGCCTTCGTTAAAAATTTCCCTAATTTCCTTTTTGTCTTGTGTTTTCATTATATGTTTATTATATCACAAATTTATTTTTAGAAGTATTGTATTTTTTACAGGTCTCATCTAATATTCGCCTTACTTTATAACTATTACCATGTTGTAAAATTCCTAAATAAGATTGATATGTTTCATTTTTCTGGTTATTAACCATTTTTTTGAACATTCTTCGTTTGGTAGATTTGCGTAATACTCGGTGATCTGAAAAATGAACCCAGCCGAGAAAATCAACTCCTGAGGCTAAAGTTTTTATATAAACTTTGTCAGGATGTAATTGTAATTTGAGTTTTTTGTGCAAATATTTTTCAATTTTAAGCAATAATTTTTCAAGTATTTGTTTGTTCCCTGATAATATTACAAAATCATCGGCGTAACGAATATAATACTTTACTTTTAGTTCGCGTTTAACAAAATGGTCAAAACTATTCATATAAATATTAATAAGCAATTGAGATGTCAAATTGCCTAGTGGCAAACCAACACCTTTACGACTAGAATTAAAACTATCAATAATTTGCCCCAAAAGCCACAAAACATCTTGATCGCTAATATGACGAGCTAGAATTTCTTTTAAAATTAGATGATCAATGTTGGCAAAAAATTTACGAATATCACACTTTAAAACCCATACTGTTCGGGTATTGTTTTGTGAAACGATTCTTCCAAAATCACTAAATCGATTTATTGCTCGATGTGTGCCTTTTTCAATCCGGCAAGAATAGGAATCGTAAATAAATTTACGGTCAAAATACGGATATAAAATTCTATAAATCGCATGATGGACAAGCCTATCTCGCACACTAGCTTTGTGAATATTCCGTGGTTTTGGATCATTAATTTTAAAAGCTGTGTACCCATCATGTTGATAAGTTTTATCCGCAAGCTCACCGTATAAAGCAACTAAATTGTCTGTCAAATTTACCGAAAATTCTGCTACATCTTTCCGTTTCCGTTTTCCACATAAAAATTCTTGCCACGAAAGAAGTAAATTATCAAAAGATGTGATATTATTATAAATATGACAAAGCCTATTTACTCTCTCTCTCTCTCTCGGAATGCCTCTATTTTGACCCGGATCAAAGAGGGATACTTGATTTGGATCAAAATTGTTTCTCATATTCCTAAAAATTCTCGTTATACTATTGGCAATAGAATTGAAAATAAATTTCTTGATCTATTGGAACTCTCATATATTGCTTACTTCAGCGAAAAGAATAAAAAATTGGAAAAAATATCCGAGTGCATTTTTGTTTTAGACACTCTCAAATATTTGATTTCAGTAGCATGGGAAGGAAAGTTGATTTCAAATAAACAATATGAAGAAATTGTGCTTAAATTAGACGAATCTGGAAAGATGTTTGGTGGCTGGAGAAATAATTTAGCTAACCCTAAAAAGAAAAACCGCACTTTATAAGCGCGGGAAAGAAATACTTTCTAGAACGGAACATGATCTCATTATCAAGATTCCACTTATTCGTAGGATTCGCCCAATTGTTGTTGAGCCACAGACCATTCTCGTTGTGTTCAAGGTTAAAGACGTTCTGATTACCATTCCGGTCAATGAATGTGTGATATACCATCTATGCCACCGCTCTCGTAACCACACCGGGACAAGGAGACAAAAAGCTGTATCTTATTTAGGATCAAAAATCCACCAACATACCACACCAAGTTTCTCTTTTTTAGGACAAAATATAAATCCTCTACTATAAGCCATAGCCAATAATATTCTCAATTTACACTTGCCAGAAAGGTCTCGAAAAGTCGTAACCGTTCGATTTAACCAATCTATTATTAGTATACCAAAAATTTGCGTTGAGTGGCTACGCCACAAAAGTCTCAAAGAAACAAAAAGCCAAAGTTTTAAAATCACCAAAGAGTCAAAAAATCTAAGCTTCTTGAGAAACCTTGCTAGAACGGAACATGAGCTCACTATCAAGATTCCACTTATCCGTAGGATACGCCCAAGAGCTGCCGAGCCACAGACCATCCTCGTCGCGTTCAAGGCGAAAGACGTCCTGACTACCATCCCGGTCAATGAATTGTTTCATGATTGATCAGTATCTTCGAGACGCTGACGCGGTCCCACTTCTGCCGGACAAAGTTCTAACCCCAATTCTTCGGCTGTAGCATAGATTTGGTCGGTGGTTGGATTTTGAGTAAAACCAAGATCACGGACTTTTAGTCGGACAAGATCAATCGTTTCAGAATTACTTTGTAATGTCTTAAACTCCTCACTTTGAAACATTTTATCAAGCATATCTTGGGCATAAGGACTAATATTTATTTTATTTTCTTTAAGCTCTTGCTCTAATTCTTGAGCTGATTTACCACCAATTTCCAGCTCCGATCTTCTGATTTTGCCTTCAGGAAATGAGGTGTAAATGTGCTCAAAATTAGAAAGCTTTACGAAAATACCCGGAAAAAGCGGGCCAACATAGGCTTTGGTATTTTCACTGATTTCGCTTTGTGACCAAGCAATTTCTTCTGGGAAGCATTCCATCACTATTGGAGTATCGGCTTTTGGATTGCGCTCTTTTCGCAATTCCTCAATTCTCGGATCCCTTTGATAGCCAAAACCTTCAATCTTAGAATTTATTTCATAAAGAAAAATAAGATCGTCTTTATTTAGTTCTTGACCAGCCTTAACTTTGCGTTCAATGCCAGTTAAAAAGCGCATATTGTCAACTTTTTTTTCATAAGTTTTGCCGTCAGGAAATTCTTCCAACTTTCTTGAAACTACATTATTAATATATGGATCAAGATTTTGCTCGGAGGCAATACCACGAACTTCGCCAATCTGATCGCCTTGCATTCTGATAGCCACGCGCGGAATAGTTGATTTTCCTTCCTGATCATGCGAGTAAAAAACATAAAAGTCGCCACCTTCAAGTTGGGTTTTCGCCGTAGATTCTCCAGCTGTGCACCAGCCGGTACCATGACCTTGTAAGGATTGAACAAGTGGCAGATGATCTGAATTTTGATCATATTTTACCCATTGACCATCTGTAATTGTGATTTGCTCAACTGAAGCGGGTGTTACTTTTTCAATCGCCCAAGCATACAATTTGGCAAAGTTTTCGCTGGTTAAAAGTTTTTCAAATTGCTCTTTTTCTTCACCTTCAAGCGAATCAATGCTTCTGTCTTCGTATTTCTTTTCCATTGCATCTAAAACATAGGCTAGAGCTTCACGATTAAGATCGGGAAACGGTTTGGTTGTACCTTTTGAGCGTTTAGAAAAGGCATGTCGTTCTTTGTCAAAGCCACCCATTTGGGTAACACTGCGCATTGCAAAATATTTAAGCCAGTCAGGGTAAGTGGCATCATCTGACGTGAGATAATCTGTCCAATTGTCCAAACTGCTTTCTTGATCAGCAAGGATTACTTCAGTTAATTGGTTGCGTTGCTCTTGTCCAATTTCAACATCGCCATGACCAAGTTCGCGAGCCATGCGCTGTTGATTTTCAAAATATGCCTCAGGTATTTCCTCGACTTTGATAACAAATTTATCATGGAGAATATTTTTAAGAGCTGACAAAAGTCGTTCTCGCTCTTCCGGATTTTTGCGATCAGTAATTTCCTTAAAACGATCTAAATAATTTTGAATGCGAGAATCGGTATCTTGAGGCAGAGTTTCACCAGTGCGACGTTCTGTCCGTTTTGCCGCCGACTCTACTTCTGGACTGTTGTGCAAATCATATTTTTGTTTTAGAAAATCTGGACCGGGACTGCCCTCAATGCTCATATAATCTCTTTCTAACCATTTAGTTCTTTTGAAAATTCTTCTATTTTTTGAACTCTTAGGTCTTTTGAACCGCGAGTGCGGACGGTGATATTGCTCTCTTTTTCTTCTTTGTCCCCCACTACAATAATATATGGCACTTTTTGAATTTCGGCGTCGCGGATTTTTTTACCAACCGATTCGTTGCGTGTGTCAATTTCGCACCTGATAGATCCCAGATCAGGTACCCTACCTGTCTGGGATGACAACATTGTTGTCACTTTTTTAGCATAATTTAAATGTTTTTCTGACACCGGCAAGATTATTGCCTGCACAGGCGAGAGCCAAGTTGGTAAAGCGCCGCCAGTTGATTCTAATAAAACCGCCATAAATCTTTCTACCGAACCTAAAATGGCACGGTGGATAATAACCGGATTTTGTTTTTTACCTTTTTCGTCAATATAATTTGCTTCCAATCTTTCAGCGGTGGCAAAATCCAATTGAATCGTCCCCATTTGCCAAGAGCGACCAAGAGAATCTTTAACATGAAAATCAATTTTCGGTCCATAAAACGCACCGTCGCCCTTATTTTCTGTGTAATCAATCTTTTTTTCTTCCAAAGCTTTTTTCAAACCTTCTTCTGCTTTTTGCCACTCTTGGTCCGTGCCAATTGATTTTTCAGGCCGAGTAGAAAGTTCTACCCGAATTTCAGAAAATCCATATCTCTTATAAGTCTCGTGAATAAAATCAATCAGTTTTATAAGCTCCGTTTCAATTTGATCTTCGTGACAATAAATATGAGCGTCATCTTGAGTAATAACTCGTGTTCGTAATAAGCCATTTACTTCGCCCGGTTGTTCGTAACGAAAAACTGTCCCAAATTCCGAAAATTTTAAAGGTAAATCTTTATAAGAATGCATCTGCTCATTAAATATTTTAATTGACCCAGGACAGCTCATTGGTTTTAAACACCAATCCACTTTTTCTTCTTTCATTTCTTTTTCGTTACCGCAAAAAAAGAGTTTTTCGCGATAATTATCAAAGTGACCACTTTTCTTCAAAGTCTCCACATCAATAATGGGCGCTGTTTTTAAATCTTGATAACCATCTTCAGCCAATCGCTTTTTTAAATCATTAACAATCAAATCAAAAAGTGTTGTCCCTTTTGGCCACCAATAAACGGTCCCGGGAACATTTCGGTTAAAACTAAAAAGCTCTAAAATTCTCCCCAGCTCTTTGTGATCTTGTTCCATTTTTTTACCTCAAGAATATCTTACTACAGATTGACAAAATAATAAATACATGCTACAATGTTTTTATCAAACCAAAGGGGGAACGGATGATTGACAACTAATAACCACACAGCAATGGCTTTATCGATTGCACTGATGTTCCAAAATGCTGATAGCCTAGAAAAAGCTGTTGTTTTAACTGCTTTAGTCATATCGCACTTACCCGCGGATGCTATTCCGCACGGTCACTATTCATCATTATCTAAACTACTCCAAACTCGACTAGGAAGCATTATAGAGCCATGTATTAGCATTATTAGTTTGACGTGGTTAGTTTGGCACATTACATCGGCAAACATTCTATGGTTAATCGGCTGTGTCATAGCTACTAACTTATTTGATTTTCTATACTTCGTCGGCATTGGATTTATTAAACGGCTTAATCATTTTGCCCATTGGTGGGATAAAAACTATGATTATCCCAATAAACTTAGATGGCAGTGGGAAGCAATCCAAACCATTGTTCTTCTTACTTTTCTTACACTATCCATCCTTAAATATGGATAAGACTAACCGCCGACACCTCTGGGGTGTCGGTTTTTTTATATTCAAACTTTAATCGGAAATTGGCGACAGAGCCTTAAAACTTCGGCTTTGATTTTGGTTTTGCTTTCTTTCTTAGAAAGGGCTTTAAATATTAGTTCAGCGATTTTTTTTACTTCTTTTTCTTTCATTCCACGGGTTGTTAAAGCCGGCGTACCCAACCGAATGCCAGAACCAACAAAAGGTTTTTCCGGATCAAAGGGAATGGTATTTTTATTACAAATTATATTCACATCTTCCAATATCTGTTGAGCTTCTTTTCCTGTCATTTTAATTGGTCTTAAATCCACAAGCATTAAATGATTATCAGTCCCGCCCGAAACTATCCGCAGACCTAACCTTTCCAGTTCTGATGCTAAGATTTGGGCATTTTTAACAATTTGCTGGGCGTACTTTTTAAATTGTGGATTTAACGCTTCTTTGAAACAAACAGCCATTGCCCCAATTTGATTTTCATGTGGACCACCTTGCATTCCCGGAAAAACCGCCCGATCAATTTTTTTTGAAAGTTCCTCACCGTCAGGAAGAGTAATGTTTTTACATATAATGATGGCCCCCCGCGGACCGCGCAAAGTTTTATGAGTCGTGGTCATCACCACATCGGCATAAGGAAAAGGCGAGGAGTGGACTCCACCAACAATTAAACCGGCAATATGTGAAATGTCGGCCAAGAGATATGCACCCACTTTTTTGGCAATTTCGGAAAACTTTTTAAAATTAATTTCGCGCGCATAAGCTGTCGCCCCACAAACAATTAATTTTGGTTTTTCCTTTTTTGCAATTTTTAAAATTTCATCATAATCTAACATCTCTGTTTTTGGGTCAACTCCATAAGAAATAAATTTATAAGCGGTGCCAGAAAACCCAATCGGTAGTCCATGAGTAATGTGTCCGCCTTGATCCAATTTCATTCCCATGACTTTGTCGCCGAATTTTAACAAGGCAAAATAAATTTCCATATTCGCCGGCGAGCCGGAGTAAGGCTGAACATTGGCATGCCACTTGTCCTCTGAAAGACCAAACATTTTGAGCGCTCGTGATTTTGCCAAATCTTCTACTTGATCAATATTTACTTGCCCCGCATAATATCGCTTGTGCGAGTAGCCTTCAGCATATTTATCGGTTAAAACCGAACCCAAAGCCTCGCGCACCGCCAAACTGGCATAATTTTCGGAAGGAATTAAATCCAAAGTTTCCTGCTCATATTTTTCCTGAGCTTTAATTAATTTTGCCATTTGCGGATCTTTTGATTTAAGACTCATTTTTGCCTTTCTAATATGACAAATTTATATTTATAGCCATCTGATTCTTTTTTTTCTTCACTGATGATTTTATTAAATTCTGAATAATCCGGAAAAAATGTGTCAGCTTCTTTTTCTTTATCCACGATAGTTAAATAAAGTCTGTCTGCCAATTTAATAGCTTGCTGATAAATTATTCCGCCACCAATAAAAAATATTTCCTCTTTATCATTTTGGCTGGCAATTTTAATAGCTTCGTCAATTGATTTTGCTATTTTAACATTATCAATTTTAATATCATCTAACGACAAAACAACATTCAACCTTCCTGGAAGAGGTCGTCCAATTGATTTGTAAGTATTATAACCCATAATAATCGGGTGCCCAAAAGTAATTTTTTTGAAATTCTGCAAATCTTCAGGAATATTAAATAAAAGTTTGCCACCTTTCCCAATTCCACGGTTTTTAGAAATACATGCAATAATAGAAATCGTTTGTTTTTTATTTATCATTCTTTTTAAGTTGTCATTCCTACTTTTATATTGTCATTCTTGCTATTCTTTTGTCATTCCTGCGAAAGGTTGTCATTCCTGCGAAAGGTTGTCATTCCTGCGAAAGCAGGAATCTTATTACCTAGTTGATAATTTCGTCGTATAAATCTGTCCATTCTGGATTATTCTTTTCAATTAATTCAATTTTCCAATTCCTCTTCCATTTTTTCATCTGTTTTTCTCGAGTTATTGCAGAATTGATATCTGGAGTTTGCTCATAATATACTAAATGTTTAATGAAATATTTTTTAGTGAAACCATCAACCATGCCATTTCTATGTTCATAAACTCTACGTTTTAGATCACTTGTTATGCCAATATACAAAACTCCATTTTTCTTACTTGCCATAATATAAACATAATAGTATTTCATCTTTTAAAGATTCCTGATCAAGTCAGGAATGACACAAAATGCCATTTTCCATTCAATTATTAACAATAAAATATATTAAATTCTCATTTTTTCTTTTTTCCATCATACAAACCGCCGGCGGCAGTAAGTTCAGCTTTAATCGGAGGATATGGATTATAATTTTCTAGAACAATCATTTCGGGCTTGAAATCCTCAAGTTTATTTATTTTTCCGATGATTTTTACTGTTGGAAATGGACGTGGTTTTCTTTTTAATTGTTCTTTAACTTGTTCAATATGATTATCGTAAATATGAATGTCTCCATAAATATGAATAAATCTACCGGATTTTAATTTTAAAACTTTCGCTAAAATTGTTGTAAGTAGCGCATAACTTGCGATATTAAACGGAACGCCAAGAAAATAATCACAACTTCTTTGATAGAGTATAAGATCAAGTTTTCCAGCACGATTACTTACTTGATACATATTATGACAAATTGGAAATCTAGAGGCATCTTCTCGTTCGGCCATTGAATAAAGATATTCAGGATTCCATGAGTTCACAATTGCATTGTGAGCATTTGGGTCAGCTGTTAGTTCGTCAATAACCCATTGCAATTGATCTATTGTTTTTCCCTTTTTTCTTGTTGGCCAATGCCTCCACATTTCACCATAAATACGAGGAAGATTTCCCCATTTTTTAGCAAAATTACTATCTGCTACGATTTTTTCAATAAATTCATCCTTAGTAATTTTTGATTTTGGATTTTTTTCTTTATAGATTTTATACGGATAATCGTCCCAAATATGGACATTGCGATCAACTAAATATTTAATATTTTTCTGACCAGAAAAAAACCAGTATAATTCTTCAATTACACCTTTCCAATACACTTTTTTTGTGGTTAAAAGAGGAAACCCATAATCAAGATCGTAGACATGACGAATCCCAAAAAGACTATGAGTAACAACTCCAGTTCCACGATCTTTTTGCTTTACACTATCTTTTAAGATTTCTTTTCCTAATTCAAGATATTGATATTCCGGATGTTTTGTGGGCATTGATTCTCCTTTTATTATTTTAAACTTGTTTTTCTTTTTTAACAGAACTTACTCGCCCCTTTTGCCATTGACCGCGATAAAGATTTGTCTCCCCCGAAATTTCATAAAATAAAATGTGAACAATTCGCGCGCCAAGCTCAATTTCCATCTCCGCTAGTCCGGCATTATAAAATAAAAAAGAAAGCTCGCCAACGTAGCCCGGCGCAACATTGCCACCAGAAAGCACAATTCCTGAACGATATAAAGTACTCCGAAGCCACATATTGGCGGTTAAATTTTCGGGCATATTTACTTTTTCTAAAGTTGTGACTAAATACGATTCGCCGGGCTTGATTATAAATGATTGTTTTTTATCTTTTTTGTATTCAAAAAGTAATTTTGATTTTGCCGAATCACGTTCTTCTAGTCCCATAAAACCATGACCCGATATTTCATGAACTTTGCCTAAACATAAATCAAAACCCGAGCCTTCTGGATTTTTTAATTCTCGTTCGCATAAACCTTCAACTAATTTTTGTCCGCCAGCTGGCGGATTTACTAATTCCAATAATTTATCAACACCTAAAATCATTAATTTCCTTTCTTAAATTTTTCAATTATTATGCCCCGTTTTTCGGCTAGCTCTCTTGCCTCCGGCTCGGCAGTTGTAGCTTTGCCATTTGAACCATCTAAAATTCTTAAATAATCATTTAAATAAATAATTTTTTTAACGCCCAAATTATTTAATGCTTTCATACAGTCATAGCAGGGAAAAACGGTAATATAAAGTGTTGATCCGCGTAGCTGATTAACATCGCCAGAATTAATAATTGCATTGATTTCGGCATGAATACCATTGCATCTTTTTATTTTGCCAGTTATTGGATCGCCATGAACTTTAAGACAACCAACTTCGTTGCAATGAATATCTCCTCGCGTAGGACCATTGTAACCGATTGAAATTATTCTATGAAGGTCATCAACAAAGATAGCAACCGCTTTAACATAAATACAGGAAATTCTATTTGTAGCAGTCACTGCGATATCCATAAAAAACTCGTCCCACGAAAGCCGAGTTCGTTTTTTAAATTTTTTGGGTAATTTTTTATCCATTTTTTTAAACCTTTTTTTACTGCTCTTATCTTAACAAAATAAATTTCAAAAAGTCAAAAAATTAGGTATAATTAAGGTATGATTATTGCACGAAACAAAAAAGCTCATCTTGAATATGAATTTTTAGAAAAGTTTGAGGCTGGCATTGTTCTTCAAGGTCAAGAAATTAAAGCCATTCGCCATGGAAGAATAAGTCTAGCGAGCACATTTTGTCGTATTCAAAATAACGAGGCTTTTGTTTTGAATATGCATATTGGAAGTACTGACGAGCCTGAAAGAACCCGCAAATTATTACTTCATAAAAATGAAATAAAATCACTTATTGGCAAAACCCAGCAAAAAGGTCTGACTTTAGTTCCACTCGCCCTTTATATTAAAAAAGGTAAAGCTAAACTTGAAATTGCCCTCGTCCGCGGAAAAAAGATTTACGACCACCGCGAAACTCTTAAAAAAAGAGACCTCAAGCGCCAATCAGAACGAGAACTAAAAGAGTAATAAATCTATTTTATTTTATAAATATATACTTTGCGATTTTCAACCATATATTTATCCCCTAATTCCGCTCCAGCGGAAATAAGGGATTTTTTAAATTTAATTGGAAACCCAACTGAAATTAATCGTGCGCCAGATTTTAATTCCCTTTGAAATTTCGGGGTTAATTTTTCTAAAAATTTTGGTAATAAATAGCAGTAGACAACATCGGCTTTTTGCAGATTAGTATTATTTATATTTTGATATTTTACGGTAATATTGGGCTTATTTAGAGTTCGTAGTTTCGCCCATAAATAATAGTAGGGCGAAATTTCAAAACCAACGGCTTTAGCGCCAAATTTATTCGCCTCAATTAAGCTGATCCCATCTCCACAGCCAAGATCGTAAAATATTTCACCTTTTTCAAGATGAGCAAGTTTTAGAGCGCTATGAATTAAATTTTTACGAGCTTTAACATAAGGACTGCCAAAAAAAACAGAGACCAAATTAGAAACTTGCCAAATCAGGATAATTAGAGACACAGGGATTAGTAAATATAAAATAATTATCACAGATCAATTGTAAATTAAAAATTGAAAATTGAAAATTATTTAATAAATATAGCCCATAATGGCGCCGTACGAAGAAGAGATGGTTCTGGACGAAATAACACCAAAACCACGATAATTCATTTCAGTAATAGTAATTTGATCGCCAATAACTGCATCAATCATGCCAACATGACCCGCTTTACCACCTTCACTTGTAACCACAATGGCACCAACTTGCGGAGTATTACCGGTCGCAAAACCAAAACTACGCGCGCCTGAAAGCCAAGCAATGGCATTACCAGACCATGGAATCATTCTTCTTTGCGAAACATAGTAAGTGCAGTATCCATAAGGGAAAAAGTGAGCACCAGCTTCAATAGCACTTGCTTTAGTCACTTTAACAGGTGTTGGTGTTTTTTTAGCTAAACGAGCCTTTGGCGTTTCCGGAGTTACTAAAGTTTCTGTAACCAATGGCTTTGACAAATATCCTTCAGGAGTAGAAGAGATTGAATTCAAATTTTGTGATTGATCCGGAATTAAATCAGGTGAAATATTGTTAACAATATTTCTAGCTATATCTAGATTAGTTTGCATTGAACTAGCCGCTTGCGCTTCTGGCATACTCAAAACAAGACCTGATGTAAGGCTAGACACAAAAAGAAAACTAAATACTAATTTTTTAATTAAAGGTGCGTAGTTATTTCCAAATTTATGAGTTTTTTGATTTTTGTTAAATGTAATTTTACTAAGGTTTTTTTTATTTTTCTGATTCTCCCCCAGATGCCCCGATTTTTCGGGTGTACAAATAATAAACCTCCATATTAAAGAGCAATAACTGAATCCCGTCCTTTTTAATGTGCCCTACAATCAACTATTAACTCTGTGGTGTACTTTAAAGAATTTAAAAACGCGCTTTAAAGCACGACATTATAAATTGTATCATACTGGTAAATCCTGTCAAGCCTCATAGTCTCACCTGTTAAAAACAAGATGAACCTTAAGCTGTGGATAACCTTAATTGACATAGCTAGCGCGAAAAAGTTTAGATTAGATACATCCCTTAGGTGATTAGTAATAAGACCAAATACTTAGCTGGAAGTATATAAAAGAGGACGGAGATTTCCCCGTCCTCAAACAATGTTTTCAGGCAAAATGCCTCACACAATCTCGCATATTTCACGCGCAAAGACGAGCTGTGCATTAATAATACCTGGTACATTATCCCGCCACCACTGCGCAGCAATAGGACTTTTATTCTCTAACAGCTCTATGGCCGCTTTACCACTAACATGGAATCCACCTTGATTTTCAGGTCTTCCACCTAGTGCACCAGTTTGACTTCCACTTTGTAAAGGGTCTGTTGTCGGGATTTCCAGTCCAACCCATTCTACGCGCACGTTTCTTGGTGCTTGACCTGGAGGTATTGCAATAATCCGAATCTTCTTTTCCATTACTTTGATCCTTTCGACTCTGAGATATTTATTATTTTACAGAATAAACAAAAAAAAGCAAGATTAAACAGGACAAAATTAAACCCATGGAGTTGTATTTTTGGTTTGGCTAATTTTTTTACTTGGTAATAATCATTGGCTTTCACGACCACATATGAGGCAGAAAAAATAATTTCTTAATTCGTTCTATAAAATGGCTCTCTTTTCACAAATATACTTCAAGTTTATTTTTTACAATAATTCTCTATTTTACCGGTTTGGCTATTGACAAAACGGTATAATCGTGATTTAATAAGATTAAATCACGGCTGAACACTGCCCCTTGACGGCGTAAGCCAACACGGGTGGGTTTCCGCAAGGAATAGGTCTTCCACCCTCTGCCCCTCGCTGAAACGCGAGAAGGCATGGTGGTTTTTTGGTACCTAAAATTTTAGTTTAACCTATTGATAATATTCTTTTGAGCAGCTTTCTGTGTTATACTTTTTGATTTTTTGTTACCTTGCTCCGCGTATCTTACCAAACCTGCAATTGCATCAGCATCCTGACCGCTTTCGTCAACGTAACAATAGAGTTTTTTCGTTACCTTTTTGTTCATATCTTTAATCTATCAAAATCATTAGTAATTAACAAAATAATATAATAAAAAAACATCCTCGCAAAAGAGGATATTTTTATTTGGTGGAGCTGGGGGAAATTGCATCCCCGTCCAAAAAAAGATCTAACAATCATTGACAAGCCTAAAATTTGCCTTTGTTTTCTTAATCCCGCCTACCAAAGCTATCTTGGCGGGAAGCAAGTTGATTTGTCATGCCCGATTCCAACCATTCAACCAACAGTTGGGCGGACAGCTTTCACTTTTTTAAGCGAATGCAGGTGCTAAATTTGGTTTAGCGCTTGAATTTTGCTACAAAATTTTACGAGCTTATGTAACCAGCTCGACTTGAAATTGTTTTTCACTTTTCCTGTCGAATCTATACAGCCCCTTCAATTTAGTATTATACCTGCTTTTTAGAAAAAATCAAGTCAATTCTGGACTTTTTTTAAAGTTATGGTATAATATAAATGAAAAATGTAAAGGATTCTTTACACTATGAAAATTTATATTACTCACATTTCCCGAAAAATTAAAAATCTCCGTGAAGAAAAAAACTTAACCCAAGAAGAATTAGCTGATCAACTAGGCATTTCCCGTCAGTCAATCATTTCAGTTGAAAAAGGCAAGTGCCTTCCTTCACTTCCCCTAGCGCTACGAATTTCTGAACTTTTTCACGCCAATTTTGAAGAAATATTTAATCCCCAAAAAAAATATAATTTAGAAAAAGGAGATGAAAAAATTATGCCCCATCCACTTATGTCATGGTCCCCTTTTGGTAACCTTGACCATTTCTTTGAAGAAGACGAAGTCCCTTCGACACGACCAAACAGAGTCCGTTTGTCTTTCCCAATGATCAATGTGAAAGACAAAGAAAAAGAAATTACTATCACGGCTGACATCCCCGGAATTAAAGAAGAAGATTTAACCATTGAAGTTGGCGATAATTTTGTAGATATTTCTGGCGAGCGCCTAGAAGAAAAAGAAGAAAAAGAAGAAGGTTATTTCCACCAAGAAGTAAGTTACGGAACATTTTCTCGTCGTATCCCTTTACCTACAGAAGTAAAAGCTGATAAAGCTCAAGCTACAGTTAAAAACGGTCAACTTCATCTTTCAATCCCCAAAAAAGAAGCCGTTAAACCAAAAGTTACCAAAATTAAAATCAAAAAAGCTTAAAGCCCCATTGCCTTACGAACCATTATTTCGTAGAATAAACTTATCATGTCTAATAAACCATACATTATTGGTATCACCGGCGGTACCGCTTCCGGTAAAACTTTTGTCATTGAAGCCTTAAAGGATTATTTTGATGGCAAGATTTTAGTTATTTCTCAAGATCAATATTACATCGGTGAGCGAGTAAAACACCTAGACCGTTGGGAAAGAGCTAATTTAGATCAACCTAAGGCTTTTGATAATGATTTGCTTGAAAAACACCTTCACAATCTAATTGCCGGTAAAACCGTTCTAGCACCGGTCTACGATTTTGCCGAACATAAACAAACTAAAGCCAAAGTACCACTGGAACCTAAGGCAGTCATTATTTTAGAAGGTCTTTTAATTTTTAATAATGAGAAATTACGCCGTTTGATAAATTGGAAAGTTTATTTGGAAGCCGCCCCAGATATTAGACTGGCAAGGCGTCTACTGCGCGATATTGAAGAACGAGGCGTGACAATTGAAAATTTAAGATCTTCAATTGAGTGGTATATGCAGAATGTCAAACCAATGCACGACAAATATATTCACGATATGAAAAAATATGCCGATACGCGCCTCAACACCGACAAAGGATCATTGGACGCCGCCAATGCTGTCAAAACAAAGGTAAAAGATGTCCTTAAAAAATACGAGTAGTATTTTGCGCGATTAGCTCAGTGGTAGAGCGTTTCTTTGACGTAGAAAAGGTCATCCGTTCGATCCGGATATCGCGCACCAATTAATACTATTGGAATGTCTCCAAAGTGTTTGATATTAGTTTGAAAACTTTAATGAGGTAAAAATGAATTATTGGACAAAATTAAGTATTGATTATGCTAGCCAAAAAAGTTATTTAGACGATCTATTTCAGGTTTATCCAACAATACCAGAAGGAATTAGGGATATAGATAAAACTATTTGGAAGAAAGTTGAAAAAGCTTATAAAAATAAGAACAATACTGAATTATTGAACATTCTCTTAAAATTTGAACTTTTTCCAATAAAGGATTCTTATGTAGCGTATCTAAAACGAGATAAATCCGCTCTTGCAAGAAATCCTGCAACAGCAAATCGCCTTTGCGGAAGATTATATGAAATGGGTCTTGACGTTATTTTTAATCGATGCTCCGAGGCAAAGGAAACTAATCGGCAGATTGGTCCACGTTGGATTAAAAAAATTAATTGGAATATAATTTCAATATGAAACTTGTAGAATTAATAATTGATATTTTAGAAAAGTCAGAGACGCCATTGAAACAGGGCGAAATTTTGTCTGTAGCAGAAAAACATCCTGCATACAAACATTGCGATGAGCTACATAATGTTCAGATGCCTTTGTCTGCCGTTGCGCGTTGTCTAACAAAATATTCAGGTGGAAGCAATCCTGTTTTTGGAATTTATTTTGAAGGAAGAGACAAACAAAGTCAAAAAAGATTTTTTCTAAAGACAAAAAATATTCCTGAAGTAAAAACTATCCCTGAGTCAAGTCTTCATCCATATTTAGTTAAATTTGCAAAAGAAAGATTCAATGTGCACTGTAAGACAATTAATGCTCTTAAATTTATAAAAATGAGAGATAAAATTGGAAAATGGACTAATCCAGATATTGTAGGGATAAATCCTGCTATTCTTAATCTCAACCCTCTTTTCCAAAAAGAAGTTGAAAAGCTTGGGATTGTATCAACAAAAGTAGTTCAGTTTTACAGTTTTGAGCTGAAACTAAAAATAGATAAAAGCAATATTACAGAGTGCTATTTTCAAGCGGTTTCCAATTCCAGTTGGGCCAATTTGGGATATTTAGTGGTAGGCGATTTAGATACCGATCCCATTTTTCTTTCAAATCTTGCACGACTTAATAATGGATATGGGATTGGTGTTATCAAACTTAATTTGGATGACCCATCAAGTAGTGAGATAATTGTTTCTGCTAGAGAACGAGAAATTATTGACATAAACTTCATGAACTTCTTGTCAGGAATCAATCATGATTTTTACAACTTTATAGAATCCGCATCTAATATTATTACAACGAAAGAGGTCAAAACAAAAGATTTTGATAAATTATTATGACAAAAACACGACGATATTTGACATTGATTGAAAATAAAATTGAGAATCTCGATTTTATATTTTTAAATAAAATTCAAGTCCATTTATCTTACAAGAACCTATATTTTCTAGCGTGCCTAAGCGAAGTAATTCATGAAGAATCAAACAATACATCTGCTGTTGTAAAAAATTTTAACATGAATGATTTATTAAGTTATCTGAACAAAAAAGCCGAGTATCTTTATCTTAATTCAAACATATCCGAACAACTTCAAATGGTAATACTAGCAAAGAATGGTGTAGATTAAATTATACCAAAGACCGACACTAGAGAAGCGATCCAGTTGTTTTAAAAAAAGTTAGCAGACATTCCGTCTAGTCTTTTCTCAAAGGTTGATTATAAATTATACAAACAAGAAAACCATGAAATGAAAAAAGATAGGCTAAATCCTATGCCTTCCATAAACCATGAATATTGCAATATTCGCGAACAATAATTTCAGAAGCCTTGATCTCAAATTCAGCCTCGGGTTTATCTCCCGGTTTTAAATGCTCTCGTAAAATTTTTCCATCGGCAACAATTTCAATCCATTGAATATAATGCTCCGCTTCCATTGGATGAGGAACAGAGCCAACTTTGACTTTAAGGATATTTCCTTCTTTTTCTATTACCGGCACATGTTTTTCATAACCCTCGTCTTCAGTTTTTTCTGTCATTAATTCCATTGG
>Ga0209210_1001438_pt1 | contig 19907 bp, 16 predicted proteins | sample RifGroA1_FD_183991 | JGI IMG/M metagenome (GOLD analysis project Ga0209210, IMG submission 183991) | Contaminated groundwater microbial communities from Rifle, Colorado, USA - Rifle Groundwater A1 (SPAdes) (version 2) | ecosystem: Environmental > Aquatic > Deep subsurface > Groundwater >...
AACATTTGGAATCCCGCCATAATACCAATCTTGGTGACCTTTTCCTTGATCACTTTTATTAAAATAGTCAAAGATAAGGTTAGCAACCGTACCGTATTTTTACTAAGTTTTACTATTGCACTTTCAACGACAATTCACTTTCAAACATTTCTGCTTGCACCGATGATAATCCTCGCCATATTCAATATGAAGAATAAATTCCGCTCAGCATTAAGTGCTATCCTAGGGTTCACAATACCATTTCTTCCTTTCTTAGTTTTCGATATTGCTCACAATTGGTTTTGGACACGAAGTTTTTTAATTTTCACACTTGTCGACCAAAATTCTATATATGTTCCGAATCGCTGGTATACGTACCTTTCTGATTATTGGCCAGGCACTTGGGCAAACGCATTAGGAACAAGTAAAAATTTTGCCGTGTTCTCAATTGCAACAGTAGTTACTGTAATTGTCCTAAAGGCAAAGGAAATAATGAAAAACAAAGCACTCTTTTTATTAATCATCATATTTTTGTTTGATATATTGGTACTTAGATATTATAAAGGTACAAGACAGATATATTACGGTTTTTATTCGTACCCCTTCATAATTATATTTACCGCTTGGGCTATCAGGGAAGTCGCCAAAGTTAGTAGGACAGTCGCTATTGTAATCGTGCTAGTTTTACTAACTTTCACTTATAAACAAAGTGCAAATGCCTTACTAAGTAACAAAATTTCTGTTACAAAAATAAATAACCTAAAAAATCAGATATACACCAATTATCCGAATTATTCATATAATATTTATGGTTGCAGTAAAAACATTTCATCAATAAGCCAGCCACTTGCATTATTCATGTATCAAGACGGAAGAAACAGTATGGATGGATTCAAGATAGGGGTTTGCGAAAATATTGATGAATTCTCCTGGGCTCCATTATCCGACATTGAAGCGAATAGCAATACCTGGTTTAGTAAGAGTACAGAGATTGTGTATAGGGATAATTTAGAATGGTGGAAAAAAAATCCTCCCCAAAAAAGCGATTTCATTAACTTTTTAATTAAAAAACTTTCTCCAAAGTGCTATCCTAAATGCAGTTAGCATACCTAAGCGCTCAATTCTCCATGGGAATAAGTTTTCAAAAATGGTAAATTTATTGGGGAACCATCAGGTGTCGTAATTAGCCATACGAATTTATGAGCACATACGAATTCTATACAAAGCCTAAAAGTAAGCTTTTTTTTGATATCGAAACAATCCCTGCAAAGGATGAAAATAAAGAAGCTGCAGTAAGAATTACTTTGAACAAAATTACTCAAAGAAATCCTAAAACAAAAATTACGAGCAAGCTTAAAGATTTTGCTTTCAGACAAAGCGCGATTTCTGGTGATTTTGGCCGGATATTTTGTATTGGGTACGCTATTAACGACCAGGATATCGAGATAATCAATGGTACCGAGCAAGAAATACTCAAAGAATGGTGGGAAGTAGCTAATCAGGCAGATTTATTCATAGGGCACAATATTATGGATTTCGATTTGCGCTTTATTTTCAAAAGATCAATTGTGAACAACATAAAACCGGCCGCAAAGCACTTAAATCTTTCGTTCGCAAGGTACAGAAACTTTCCTATATTTGACACAATGCGGGAGTGGGAAAAATGGTCATCAAATTACATTTCGCTAGACTCTCTTGCAAAGATTCTAGACTTGCCTACATCCAAAGATAATATCGACGGCTCTCAGGTTTATGATTATTACCTTAAAAGAAAATATAAAGACATTTACAACTATTGCAAAAAGGATGTAATTTTGACCAGAAATGTATACAAACGAATGGTTTTTGAGAACGTATAAATCCTTATGCTAGAATCAGAAAGTGAACCTGTGGAATAAGTCAAATATTCTAGCGTTAATATTTCTTTGCATACTTTCAATTTTTGCTCTCAAGGATCTTCTAAAACCTGGTCTATATACGAGCCATGATGGTGAAACGCACACGGCTAGAATAGCTCAGTACTACGAAGCCCTAAAAGACGGTCAAATACCTCCAAGATTTGCAGGAAGTTTCTACAATGGGTTTGGCAGCCCAATTTTCGTATATATATACCCGCTTCCATACATCATTGGATCAGTTGCCCATCTGTCTGGTTTTTCATTTGTAGACTCTTTCAAATTTTTAATGGCCTCAGGTTTTATTTTTTCAGGCTTATTTTCGTATCTGTGGCTTAAAGAACTATTCGCAAGCAGACAGGCAGCCTTTATAGGGGCTATGTACTACATGTATTCACCTTACAGATTGCAACTCATTTATGTAAGGGGATCAATCTCGGAGCTTATCGCCTATACATTTTTGCCTCTTGCACTATTTTTTATAACTAAATTGAGAAAAAGTAGTTCAATTAAATTGATTGCAGCTAGCGCGTTAAGCATTTCAGCAATACTCCTGTCACAAAATCTCGTAGCATTCGTAGCGTTACCATTAATTGTTATCTACTCTGTGATTATTGATGCCAATATTAAATCATTAAAAGCTGTGAAACAAACGGTTCTTGCAATAATCTTGGCAATGTCAATATCAGCTTTCACATACGTCCCTGCAATCTTTGAAAGGCATCTGGTCAAATTTGACCAAGTTTTTAAGTTAGTTTACAACTCTCACTTTGTAACTGTTAAGCAACTCATACGATCTCCATGGGGATACGGATTCGATTTACCTGGCACGGTAAATGACCAGATGTCTTTTCAAATAGGGCTTGCACATATTTTCGTGCTCCTAATAGGGCTTATCATGTTGGCTGTCATATTATACAGAAAAATAATTAAAAAAATTTTTAACATTTACAAACTACCCTTCGATATTCGTGTAACTTTAGTTGCTTATATAATAATTGCTGCGTGTTTATTTTTGGTGATAGAAAATGAGGCAACAAAACTAGTATGGAAATATGTCAGTTTTCTTCAGATAATCGATATTCCTTGGAGAATTTTAGGCTTAATTCCAGTCTTGATAGCAATAGTTGTATCCACTGTCGCAGTCAGGATAAGAGCGGGTATTATTTTCATCTTCTTAATTTTCGCATTGTTATTTGCAAATAGAAATCACGTGAGAATTAATAAATCCTTACCGTTTACGGATGAAGACTTTTTAAATTATGAAGGCACTGCAACTCAACTTTCAGAATTTACGCCGAGCGACCGCAAAACACTCTCAAGTCCAACATTCGCGGATAAAACTCTACCTGTTAATACTGTTGGGGGATGGGCAAAATATTCAGACATAGTGTCATCCTCGAAAAAAATCGCATTTAAGGTAACTGTAATATCAGAAACTGCGCAACTGAGAATAAACAAATTTTACTTTCCGGGAGTCCAAGTTAAGACATATAATGAAGGCATGAATTCTCGAAAGGGATATACGAGCTACTCAGATGGTGAAATTAGGCTAGATTCTACAAAGGATACGCAGGGACTTATTTTTATTCCTCTTAAAAAAGGAACATACAACATGGAAGTAATCTTTGGAGAAACCCCCTTGAGGAATTTTGCAAATTTAATAACAATAGTTTCCATATCGATAGCAGTATTTTTCTTGATAAAACATGAGAAACAGGTTTGAACTTATTTTCTTAATTTTAGTACTTGCTTTCATTTTGCGGTTTTTCAACCTTGGACAAAATCCACCCAGTCTTAACTGGGACGAAACTGCACATGGCTATAACGCGTATTCGATATTAAAAACAGGCAGAGACGAATATGGCCTAAAACTGCCCCTATATTTTCGTTCTTTCGACGATTACAAACCGCCACTTTATACATATCTTGTGGTACCGTCGGTTGCAATATTTGGATTAAATGACTACGCGGTGAGATTTCCATCCGCACTGCTTGGAACCCTAGCCGTTTTATTTACCTACCTCATGGTTGCGGAATTATTCAAAAATAGGAAAATTGCTTTGTTTACTGCTTTTTTTCTGGCTGTTTCTCCATGGCATCTGCAATTTTCCAGAGTAGCGTTCGAGTCAAATACAGCTATATTTTGGGCAGTTTTGGGTACCTGGACATTTTTAAAAGCGATCAAATCGACAGGTAATTCCATTATCGCTTGGATGACATTGTCAACGTTTGCATTCAGTGCGAATCTTTACACATATCATTCTTCGAGAGTATTTGTTCCACTATTTGTTATCGTACTTTTTTCATTGTTCTATAAAAAACTATTTCAGATTAAAAAAAGCCTTATCTTGCCAATTCTCCTTGTATTTTTAATGGTCGCTTTTTTAATTCCAATTGCACTGTCAGATGCAGGGCAAGTGCGATTTAAAGGTGCATCTGTTTATAGCGATCTTTCACCGAAATACAAGGAATCGAATCTTTTATTAGATGATGAACAAAATGGTCAACTGCTGGTTGGGATGATATTGCATAATAGGCGCTTAGTCTATGCGCCCATAATCTTAAAAAACTATTTTTCCCATTTTGACCCATCATTTCTGTTCTTTGCAGCTGATATGGATCGCCATCACGCTCCTCTCATGGGCTTGTTGTATTTATGGGAGCTACCATTTATCGTAGCTGGTATTTATTTCTTAGTTAGAAAGCAAATTGCAAATTCATCAAAAATACTCGTACTATGGTGGTTTGCAATTGCTCCAATTGCTGCGTCGGTAACGTGGGGAGTACCCCACTCGTTACGATCCGTGATGTATTTGCCTATGTATCAAATATTCACGGCTCTTGGAATATACTTCTTTTTAAAGAAAAGCAAATCTAAATTGATCACAGTTTTTATTTCCATATCTTTTTTATTAAACTTTTCCTTTTATCTGCACCAATATCATCACCACATGCCGCTGGAATTTTCAGAGGCATGGAAATATGGAAGGAAGCAAGCGGCCCTATACTCAGAGTCGATAAAAGATAACTATGATAGGGTTATAGTTTCAACTAAGCTGGAGCAGCCTCACGAGTTTTGGCTATATTACCTAAAGTATGATCCAAAAACATATCTAGAGACCGGTGGGACTGTATCAGGTGGATTTTTAGAGGAACGAAATAAATTCGATAAGTATTTATTTAGACCAATAGACTACGAGCGACAAAAGTATGAAGCGAGAACTCTATTTGTTGGTTATCCAGAAGAATTTCCACAACATGGAAATATTTTAAAAACAATAAACTACCTTAATGGAGAACCTGCTATTTATGTTGGTGAATAATAAAATAAAACCGAAATTAAATTTGGGCTTGTTATTATTAGGAATTATTTCCCTAGCTTTTATATTGCGTTGGTGGCATTTTACATCTAACCCACCTGGTCTGTATGTAGACGAAGTCTCTCACGGTTATAACGCATATAGCATTTTAAAAACAGGGAAAGATGAATATGGTATTTTCCTCCCTTTTTTTATAAGATCATTCGATATTTATAACCCACCCCTTGCTACATACACATTAGTCCCATCTATTGCAATATTTGGTTTGAACGAAATTGCTGTTAGGTTTCCAGCGGTACTATTTGGTACACTTTTTATACCGTTAACTTATTTTTTAGTTGCATTTCTTACAAAAAATAAAAAATTAGCACTTATTTCAGCTTTCTTTAGTGCAATATCCCCTTGGCATATCCATTTTTCAAGATTCTATCATGAGCAAAACTTGACAGTTTTCTTTTCAACTCTCGGAGTAACATTATTTTTATTTGCACAAAAAAAACCATATTTATATATTTTATCTGCAATATCTTATACAATTGCAATCAACTTTTCACACGTTGGAAAAGTTTTTGTACCACTCCTTATTTTGGGTTCATTTATTTTCCTAAGACCCAAGATTCAAAAAAACCTGATTTATATTGTCACTGCAATTGTAATAGTTGTTTTAGGTATGACACCACACGTATTAAATACCCGGGAGTCATTACACCGCGCTTCTTCGGTGAGTATATTTACCAGCGATGTTGGCAACAAAAAGGATAAATTCCTTGACGGCTACCTATCACACTTCTCGCCCCTCTTTCTTTTTATCCGAGGCGATTACCAAGGAAGACATTCAGTTCCCGGTATGGGAGAACTTTATGTCTTCGAAATTCCTCTCACTCTATTTGGCTTATACTTACTAATAAAAATTAAAGAAAAAAGCTACAAATTTTTACTTTTCTGGCTTCTTATAGCGCCCATTCCAGCTGCACTTTCCATACCAACACCTCACGCAGGACGTGACTTAGTCACGATGCCAGTATGGTCCATAGTTTCAGCGCTTGGATTAATATTTATTCTGAAAAATTTTAGATGGTTGTGGATAACACCATTAATTTTTATCGGTTTTTACAACTTTCTTACGTATATACATTTATATCACAGCCATTATCCCAAAGAAAAAGGTCCTGATTGGTCAGATGGGTACAAAGAACTAGCCCAATATCTTGGACAAAACTATGACAATTACGAAAGGTTTGCAGTGACAAGATACTGGGGACAACTTTATATATATATTCTTTTCTTCACAAAATTCGATCCCGCCCAATATCACGCGCAGTCCGAAAATAAGCTTGCTTTTGATAAGTACGAGTTCTATCTTGGGGCACCAGACCAAAGCGATAAAAAAACATTATTTGTATCAATTGGCGATAAACGGGAAAACATAAAAAAATTGATAAAACGTAATAATGGCGACTTAGTTTTCGTAGTGCACGAATAATGATACTTAAGGCATTGATATTTATATCTTTATCTATAAACATCTTTTTCCAGCATGGCAAATGGTCATTTGATACGTGCAACGTAGACATTGCCAAGATGGCAATTCCTCCGGTGATCTGGTACGAACAGTCCATAGACGGCAAAGCCCAAAGAACCCTATTCACGAGGTTTCTTCACAACAAGCCCGGAGTATTTATGTCAGAAGCTGCAAAGTGTTATTTTCAAGCGATTGACCCGTTCTTGCTCTATAAAATAACAGGCCCGCTGGGGTTAATGTTTATTCTTTATATAGCGTATAAGCTGACAGACGCGAAACAATACCTTGCATTGTTGATATTCTTTTCTTTACCGTTTCTAACATTTTTCAAGTTTCCGGTGTCACAACAAATAGTCCTATATAAAATTATTTCAATAATTGGGCTGTTTATTTTTGTGAAAAATATAAGTGTTAAAAAAATCTAAAATAAATTTAATTTTCATATTACTGCTTGCTGCAATTTTGCGCTTTTACCAGCTTGGAATAAATCCTCCGGCACTGTATTGGGATGAAGCTTCGCTTGGTTACAATGCCTTTTCGATATTAAAATTTGGTATTGATGAACACGGAAAATCATACCCAACCACTAATTTTGCAGCATTCGGGGATTATAAACCGCCCCTGTATATTTATTTATCGACTATCCCAATAGCAATATTTGGACTTAACGAATTTTCAATAAGATTCGCATCTGCCCTCTTTGGATCGATTACCGTTTTTATAGCATATTGTCTCGCAAAAAAGTTGTTTGAAAACGACAAAACTAGCCTGCTTACCGCATTACTACTTGCGATTTCTCCTTGGCACGTTCAGCTGTCCCGTGGGGCTTTCGAAGGTAACGTTGGTTTATTCTTTTCGTCATTGGGTATTTTGTTTTTTATTAAGTTTGCAAAAGACAATCCAAAATACATATTTATTTCATCACTGGCATTTTTATCTGCAATGTATACCTTTACTGGTCAAAGGCTCTTCGTGCCCGTTATCTTGCCAGTTCTAGTAATAACATTCATTAGCGAAATTAAAAAAAATATCAAGATTATAGCGACCGCACTCATAATCTCTGGAATAATTTTTTATCCTCTTTTTAACTTTTCCGTAAACACCATAGAAGGAATGCTTAGATTTGAAGAGGTAACAATATTTAAAGATCTCGATCCTATAAATAAATCAACGCATTATATAGAAGCAGACAATAACTCATTCTTATCCAGACTGATTCATAACCGCAGATTTTTCTTCGCAAGAGAATATCTAATAAATTATTTCGATGCCTTTGATCCGGATTTTCTTTTTGCTCATGGCGATGGCAATCCTAGGTTATCAATTCGTGATATTGGTGAACTTTACTACTTTGAACTGCCACTAATACTTGCAGGAACATACCTGTTAATTAAAAACAACCAAAAATACAAATTTTTGATATTCAGCTGGTTATTAATCTCTCCCTTAGGTCCGGCAACTGCCAGAGAAACCCCGCATGCACTAAGAATGGTACATATTTTGCCAACTTTCCAACTAATAGCTGCGTATGGGGCATATCATTTTATAGTTCTTAACAAATATAAACGAGTATTTCTTGTTATGTCTATTCCGCTAATACTAATATCAGTCTTTTACTACCTGCATCAGTACTACTCTCATTACCCAAAAACTTATTCTGGTGAATGGCAATATGGTTATAAACAAGCCGTAAAAGTAGCTAATGAAAATTATGATTCTGTAAATAAAATTATCGTTACACAAAAGCTTGGCAGACCATACATTTATTTTTTACTCTTTAGTCAATCTAATCCGAAAGAATATTTAAAAAGTTCAAACATTGTAATAGACAACTTTTTCTTCTACCATGTCAATAGCTTCGATAAATATATTTTTACAGATGATATTGAAAAATATGCAAATGAACCGAATGCAATGTACATTGTTCCTTCGGGTAAACTGCCCCAAGGGACAAAAAAAATAGAAACAATCAAGGACTTGGGAAATTATTCAGTTTTTGATATTGGAAAAAGTGAAATTTAAATTAAACAAAAATAATTTAGTATTTTGGTGTTGCGTAATTATTTTGTATGGTATCACTCGTTTAATAAATTTAAAGGTTATACCAATTTTTACCGACGAGGCAATTTACAGCTATTGGGCACAGGTTGCCCTACACGATCCCCAACACCGCTTTATATCGCTGGAAGATGGCAAACAGCCATTATTTATTTGGCTGGCTGCTGTATTGCAGAAATTCGTCGAGGATCCACTAATAGCAACAAGGCTTGTGTCTACTCTATCAGGTTTTGGTTCAATGTTTGGAATATATTTATTATCTAAAAATTTGTTTGAGGAAAAAGTTGCAAAACTGGCAACAGTTTTCTATTTACTACTTCCATTCACACTGCTTTATGACCGCCTTGCCCTTTTTGATTCGCTTTTAACAATGTTAGGGTTATATGCCGTTTATTTTTCAACAAGATTGGCCAAAAAGGCAGATTTAGGGTTTGCACTACTTAACGGCTTTGCCATAGGTTTAGCCACATTAACCAAATCGTCTGGTAATTTCTTTCTGTATTTGCTGCCTTCAAGTTTAATTCTATTTGATAAAAAAAACTTTATAGAAAGAATTATTAAATGGTTCCCCTTGTCACTTGTCACAGTTACACTTTCAATTCTCATTTACAACTCTCTTAGACTATCACCACTCTTTTATTTAATAGCTAGAAAAAATTTAGAATTTATCAGATCACCACAAGAAGTTATTCAAGATCCATTTGCACATTTTTTTTCTAATTTTTCAGCAATTGCTGGTTGGCTCATTACATACCTTTCACTACCACTTTTTCTAATTTTTACAATCTCGATTTTACTTGTAATATATAAAAGAAACTTTGAAGGTTTTTATCTGCTTATTCTAATTTCTGTACCATTTTTTGCTGAATTGTTTTTCAATAAAGTGTTGTACGCTCGATTTGTTTTGTTTTACACACCTTATATAATTATTCTTATTGCCTTTTGTGTAATCTATCTGCAGAAAAAATTAAATATCACAAAAATCCTAAAATATTTTACCCTAGCAGCTTTGCTTTTATTGCCAACTATAAACTCAACAAAGATTCTTACCCGTCCAACTTCTGCTGATATTCCTCAAAATGATTCGGATCAGTACTTAAACAGTTGGCCTGCAGGATATGGTGTAGAGGAAGTTATCGAAATCTTAAAATTAGAATCTAAAGATAAAGTAGTATATGTTGCTACCGAAGGAACATTTGGACTTTTACCATTCGCCCTAAATATATATTTTTATCAAAATACAAACGTGCAAATCCATGCTTTTTGGCCTCTAAATTCCGATGATTTACCCAATCAAATAATTCAAATGGCAAAACACGGTAAAACTTATGTAATTTTTAACCAAACTCAAAAACCAATAAACAGCCCCAAACTTAGATTAATTGGATCTTACCAAAAAGGAATAGGAGATAGTTACTTAAGGTTATATGAAATCATTCCCCAATAAATTATTTTTAGATAACATTAAATTGGTCTTAATTTTAGCTGTTGCATCAATTCTTCGCCTTTACAACCTTTCAGACATACCCTATGGTTTTCACTTTGACGAAGCACAGGCCGCATATAACGGTTTTCTAATATCTGAACATTTAAAAAACGTTAATGGGGAGTTCCTGCCGCTGGATATCGATTATTTTGGGGATTTTAGGCCGGCATTGCATAGTTATTTGATTGTGCCTTTTATCAAAATCCTTGGAAATACAATTGTAGCCGCAAGATTGCCTGCCGCAATTTTTGGGGTTTACTCGGTACTTATTACTTATTTACTAACTTTAAAAATATTTAAGAGTAAGAGTATCTCCCATATTGCAGCCAGTTTTTTAGCCGTATCGCCATTTCACATCATTTTCTCCAGAGCCAGCTCCGACGCTATTATTGAAATGTCATTTGTTCTAACATCAATATATTTCTTATATTGCTATATTGAGAATAAAAATATTATTAAGCTCCCAATAATTTATCTATTATGGGTAGCCAGCTTTTTCACATATCAAATTTCAAGAATGATGATACCTATTATAACTATGGTGTTTTTAATTACTCAATCCTTTGGTGGAATTAAGCTCATTATTAAAAGTCGTACAATTATTATTTTGATTCCACTAATCATATTTATTATCTTTCCGCTTTTTTACTTTTTAACAACAAATAAAACGGCTGGTAGGTTCAGCCAGGTAAGTACGTTTTCATTCCCAGAAGTACAACGTGCACTAAACGAGCAGGTTACTGAAGCTGGGACGATAGGTTTGAATCCAGTCTTCGTCAGAATATTTCACAATAAAATCGTCGCATATTCGTCTGACATTTTAAAAAGGCATCTCAGTTTTTACTCACCACAAATTTTGTTATTCGATGATGCTCGGCCGATTCGCTACCAAATATCAAACATTGGCTTTATCACCCCATTTGAATATCTATTCGCCCTGGTTGGAATTTATTTTTTCGTGCGAAAAAAAATCAAACAACTAATTTTTGTTACGTTGGTCATTATAATTGCGCCCCTACCATCAGCAATAACTTTTGAAGATTTCCCAAATTTTCATCGAGCAATATATCTAATACCTTACGTACAAATACTAGCGGCGCTGGGTCTTTATATGATATTCATGAATATAAAATTTCATAAAGCATTTACATTTATTGGGGTGGGTATATTTGCTTGGTATTCTTGCTTCTTTATTCTTCAATACTTCATTCTATCGCCGCTCCACGAACCTTTTCACAGAAATTACGAAAATAAAGAAATATCTAAATACTTAGATCAAAATAAGAATATATACGATCGCGTCGGCCTAACAGGTGAGACAGGCATATACATTAGTTATCTATATTTTAATGAGCTAGATGTCCTAGAAATCCCAATAAATAAGGAAGGAAAATATTTTAATGGCGAATATAATATAGAGAACGTTTATTTTACAAAATATAGATGTGTCGACACGATAAGCACTATTTATAATCGGTTCGATTTAGTTATCAATCTCAACGAATGCGAACCTTCTAGAATTTTTATTAAAGATAAAGATTTTAGATTATCTGATGGATCACTAGCGGCTAGCGCCTATATAATTGATAAGGCTAAGAGTGAACAATATAAGAAGCGAAACATCGATTTATTCAACTGCTTGGAATCTCGGGGGTTCAAATCAAAAACAGAATGCCTGAGACTCTACCCGGAGTCACGTCAAGATGCAATATAAAAATATTTTACTAATAGTTGTAATAGCCTTTTTATTCAGGTTTTATCACTTGGGGCAAGTTCCACCTAGCATCAATTGGGATGAGGCAAGCAATGGCTACAACGCCTATAGCATTTTAAAAACCGCCAGAGACGAATACGGAACATTCCTTCCACTATATAACCGCTCGTTCGACGATTACAAACCGCCGCTTTATATGTACTTAAGCATTCCAAGTGTTAAATATTTTGGACTCACAGAATTTGCTGTGCGTCTGCCATCCGCCATATTAGGGACACTTATGGTGTTAATTATGTATTTCTTCACCAAGAAACTCTTCACAAGCCAAAAAGTCGCGATGATAGCATCATTTCTACTGGCAATATCTTCCTGGAACATTCACTTTTCTCGGGTGGGATTCGAATCGAATATCGGACTTTTCTCTGGTTTCTCCGCTATGACTCTGCTTCTGTATTCTCTACCACACAAAGGAGAGGAAATGGCCAAAAAAAATATCTTGCTTCTCATCTTGTCATCCACATTTTTTGCCTTAAGTTTCTATTCATATCATTCCGCAAGAATATTCATTCCGATTATATTTGCAGTCTTCGTAATTATTTACAGAAAGGAATTTTTAAGCATACCCAAAAAAATAATTTTCTTATTTTTTACAATTCCAATAATCTTAATTGCGCCCTTCTTTGTCACCGCCCCGCGCGAAGCCATTCGTCAAAGATACCAAACCGTATCACTTGGCGCACAAAAGGTAAGCACTGACGATTTTATTAAATATGTACAGCAGGATTCGGAGTCTTTTCTTTCAAGACAAATACACAACAGAAGAATACTCCTCTTCAACACTTATCTACAAAACTATCTTTCACATTTTAACCCTGAATTCCTATTTATTTCAGGCGACAGAAATCTTCGGCACCACACGGAAGGCTCCGGAATGATCCCCCTATTTTTTATGCCACTTATATTAATTGGACTCTATAAATTTATCGAAAAACATGACAAAACGAGTTTAGTTACGCTGGCATGGCTACTCGCGCCACCCATAGCCGCCGCACCGGCCGACGCAGCCCCGCATGCGGTGCGGAGCATTTTTATGAGCGTAGGCCTCATAATAGCGGCCACCGTTGGAATGAAAACAGCAATGGACATGGCAAGACTAAGAACATTAGTAATTGTTACACTTGCAATAGCCGTTCTTTTTTATCTGTTCACATATCTGCATAATTATTATCTGCATTACCCAAGGGATAAAGCTGAATTTTGGATGTACGGATTTAAGGAAACGGTTATCGAATCAATGAAATTAAAAGACCAGTACCCCGTAATAAATGTTGATGCTTCAATAGAGCAAGGTTATATATTTTGGCTCTTTTACAATAAATATGACCCAACCGCTTACCAAGCATCCGCGCTAAAACCGAATATATATAATTTTAGATTTAACAACAATAAGGTAAACGAAGGTGAACTTTATGTAAGCCTTGCAGACCATTTTTTACCGGATCTAAAACTTATAAACACAATATATTACCCAAATGGCAGCGAAGTAATTAAAATAGGCCGCAAAAAATATTCGTGGGAAAATGAAAATTAATTTATCTGTTGCAATAGCTACATACAATGAGGAGTCTAACATTGTTGACTGTTTACAGTCAGTTAAAGATATAGCGAATGAAATCATTGTAGTGGATGGTATGTCCACTGACAGAACACCCGACCTTGCAAGATCACAAGGCGCTAAGGTTATCAGAAAACCTAATCAGTCAATGTTTCACATCAATAAAAATATAGCGATTAAAAACTGTAGATCAGAATGGATACTTCTTCTCGATGCCGATGAAGTTATATCCAAACAGTTAGCAGAAGAAATTATAAATACAATTAAATCTAAACCAAAAGAAAATGGATTCTGGATAAACAGAAAAAATTGGTTCTTGGGAGGATTTTTAAAAAAGGGTGGTGCTTATCCAGATCCTGTAATTAGACTATTTAGAAATGGCAAAGGTATCCTGCCAGAAGTGAGCGTACATGAACAAGTGAAAATAGATGGAGCAATAGGGAATTTGACAAAAGACATCTTGCATTATGCCGATCCCAATTTTCAAAGGTACTTAGAGCGGGCAAATAGATATACAGACAGGACAGCTATAGATTTTGAGTCAAATAAAGTTAAAACAGATTTATTAAATATTTTATACTATCTACTAATAAAACCCATCACAACTTTTCTAAAAATTTATATTCGGCACAAAGGGTACGAAGACGGTTTTAGAGGATTTATTTGGGCACTTTTTTCAGGAGCGCATTTCTTTTACGCATACTCTAAGTATTTAACTAATAAATCAACTAAGATCTAGTGCACCGTAGTATACACTGATATATAATTTTTATGTGAAGGTAGCAATAGATATCTCTCCACTTAATGACTCCGGGAGTGTGCGAGGCATCGGCACTTATACAAATTACCTCGTGAATGACCTTAAGAAAATTTCTGGCAAAATACAGATTACCACCTTCAGTGGCAAAGACATTCCAGAGTCAGACTTAATCCATTATCCCTACTTTGATTTATATTTTCATACACTACCATTTAGGAAGACCAGACCAAGAGTTGTCACCATTCATGATGTTATTCCATTGGTTTTTAAGAAGCATTATCCTGCCGGACTAAAGGGAAGATATAACCTTTTTCTTCAAAAATTGGCTCTCAAAAATACTGACGCGGTAATTTGCGACTCGAACACATCAAAACAAGATATCCATAAAATACTTGGGTATCCATTTAATAAAATATACGTTATTTATTTGGCTCCTGCACCCGTATTCAAACCAATGCAAAATAGCAACTATCTTGAAAATATAAGAAATAAATATAAATTACCTCAAGAATATTTTTTATTTGTTGGTGACGTTAATTGGAACAAAAATATAATTGGATTGCTCAGCGCAGTAAAGAAAACGCGTGTCAATCTGGTTTTGGTAGGTAAAGCATTACTTAATCAAAACCTCCCGCAAGTTAGAGATATTAACAGCGAAATTGAAAAACTCAAGATAAAAAATAAAATAATCAAAACCGGTTACATTCCTGATAAAGATTTAAGTGCAATTTATAATTTGGCTACAGCAACAATTGTACCTTCTTTTTACGAAGGCTTTGGGCTGCCGGTTCTTGAGAGTATGGCATGCGGAACGCCCGTATTATGCTCCAATAATTCATCTTTGAGCGAAATAGGCCATGATACTGCCTTATTTTTCGATCCACATAAAAAAGACGACATCAAAAATGCAATCACTAAATTTTTATCAAAAAGCCAAAAAGACAGAGAAAAAATCTCAAAAGATTCACAAAATCTTGCTGCCAAATATACTTGGAATAATGTTACAAGGCAAACAACCGAAGTTTACGATAGTGTCATTTGTAAATGAGAAAATTACTCAAAAAAGAATATATTCAATTAATTAGCTTATTTATTATTTGGAGAATAATCTTGTTTATCGTGGCGTTTGTCGCTCCAAATATTATTCAAGAATTTGGAGCGAAGTTCCCTTATTATAATGAGCGGCTAGTATCTTCAAATTTACCTTACTTTATTTGGTCATTTGGAAATTTCGACGGTGTACATTACCTTGGAATAGCCAAAGACGGCTATGCATATCAATTTACACAAGCTTTCTTCCCCCTGTACCCGGTTCTTATAAAATTCACCTCAACAATAACGGGCTTTAACCTTGTAATTTCAGCATTATTATTGTCAAATACGACTTTTTTGCTTGGTTTGTTGGTTTTTTATAAATTAATCAAAGAAAATTTTAATCAAAAAACTGCTTTATGGGCATGTATATTCTTGCTATCCTTTCCAACATCTTATTATTTTGGATCTGTTTATACTGAAGGCTTATTTTTTCTATTGTTAACGTCGTCTTTTTATTTTTTAAGTAGGGAGAAAATATTGCTTGCATCAATGCTTGGAGCGTTTGCTTCACTTACAAGATTAGTTGGTGTATTTTTATCTGTATCTCTGAACAACATTAAAAAACTATCTCTTTACCCACTTATTATCGTTCCAATGGGGCTTATTACATACATGCTGTATTTAAAGGTCAAGTTTGATAATTCTCTGTATTTTCTGAGCAGCCAGAGCGCATTCGGGCAAGGGAGATCTACTGCTGAAGTGGTGCTCTTGCCACAAGTTATTTTCAGGTGGATTAAACAGATATTCACAACGAGCGGGCTCACACTTTTTAATTCAGTTTTCGAGCTAACTACACTAATCTTTGCACTGATATTACTTACTATTGCTTGGAAAAAAATGAATAAACAGTGGATTATTTTTAGCATTTTATCTATTCTGACGCCGACCCTAACGGGTAGCTTGACATCCATGCCAAGATATATTTTGATTGCATTTCCAATATTCGTTGTTCTTGCACAAATAAGAGGTGACTACCAAAAAGTAATTATTTTAATTGTATTTTTCTCTTTATTGATTATATCCTCAGCTTTATTTACCAGAGGTTATTGGATAGCATAGCAGAAAAAAAAATGATATCATCCATTCATGGGTTTTTATCAGCTCTTGGCAATCAGCGTTACTTTTAACGTCACAGCTAACATACTTTTAAAAAAGGGGGTAGGTGCGTTTGGGGGAATCAGTGGAGAAAAAGCAAAAATCCTCATTGAACTGTCAAAAGCAGTAGTTAACCCACTTATAGTAGTAGGTTTAGTTCTGTACGGTATGTCTTTCCTAATCTGGCTTAGAGTCCTTACGTTTAATGATCTCTCTAAATCTTATCCCATATTTGCAACCTGTGTTTTCCTGCTAACTACAATTGGATCACTAAAGTTTTTAAACGAAGATGTATCAATTATGAGAGTTTTAGGAATGGTAATAATGTTGGTAGGAATTTTTATAGTTGCCCGCTCATGACAAGTGAAACTTGTAATCATCATTCCGGCTTTTAATGAGTCGCCGGCAATACAGACAGTACTAAGATCCTTGCCCAAAAACATAAAAGGTTTTACAAATATTCTTCCATTAGTGGTTGATGACGGGTCAACAGATGAAACATACCAGAAGGCTCAAAAATCTGAAGCTCAGGTAATACGTCACTCCATTAACCGAGGAGTTGGGGCTGCAACAAAAACAGGCATATTATGGGCATTAAAAAAAAATGCTGATATAACAGTTACTTTTGATGCTGATGGGCAACACGATCCGAACGATATAAAAAAAATTATTGAACCAATACTTTTAAAAAAAGCGGACGTTGTCATAGGTTCTAGGTTTTTAAAAAAACAAAAAGTCCCAATAGACAGGCTAATTATCAATTGGTGTGCAAACCTTGTTACCTATTTATTTTTCGGAGTTTTTTCAACTGATACACAATCGGGACTAAGGGCACTATCAAAAAAAGCAATGGCTTCGTTAAATTTTAAAACGGATCGCATGGAATTTTCATCAGAACTTTTGCTTGAAGCTAAAAAAAATAAACTCAGGATTAAAGAAATACCAACATCAGTAATTTATACTACCTATTCAAGAAAAAAAGGACAAAAAAACTTAAACGCAATTCCTGTCATGGCAAGATTATTAGTAAAATTATTTCGGTGAAAAATAAGATTTTAATAACTGGGGCTGCTGGTTTTGTCGGTTCCCATCTTGCGCCATACCTGGAAAGTAAAAAATACGAAGTTGTAGTATTAGTAAAAAATAAAAAAGAAAGACTGCAACTTAACATCAAAGGTCGTGTTGTGGTTGGCGATTTATCAAAAAAAGGTAAATGGCAAAAAGAAATTCATGGCGTTGATGTAATAGTTCATCTGGCGGCGCAAATATCAGCAAAAAAGGCAAGCCTATTTTATAAAAACAATTCAGTTGCAACAAAAAATTTAATAGCAGCGGCTAAGAAAAACAATATAAATAACGTTATTTTATTTTCTTCTGCGGCAGTTACCTCAATAAGGCTCGACGACTATGCAAAAACAAAAAAGGATCAAGAGATATTTGTTAGGAGATCAAAAATGAATTACGCGATTATTCGTCCATCAATGATTTACGGCCCGGGGGATACAAAAAATGTTGGATGGTTAATCTCGATACTCAAAAAGACACCGGTAGTGCCACTGCCCGGAGGCGGCAAGTTTGGACGGCAACCGGTATATGTAAAAGATATATGTACCATCGTTGAAAAAATCATTAAAAAAGGCGTAAGCTCGGAAATATACGAAATTCATGGTTATGAATATATAACTATGGAAAAGATGGTAAAAACTATTTTACATAAGCTCAAAACGAGAAGACTCCTAATAAATATTCCCCTAACTGCACTGTATGTTGCAATCAGGTTAAACGAAACTTTACTTTCAAATCCAAAGTTTACAACCGATCAGATTAAATCTTTGACAACGGGAGAAAGATTTAAAGGTGATCATTGGTGGAAAATGTTTGGTATAATACCAACCAAGTTTGAGGCTGGCGTTGAAAAAATGATAAACGAATAAAATGTTGACAGCCATACAGCTAATACTTCTATTTTTTATAGTATTTGCACTCTCTAGAGTTGTTTTAAGATTAAGAGAAAGGGTTATATCCATTCAGGCCGCCGTTGCTTGGAGCTTGTTATGGCTTGGGGCTTTTGCAGGTATACTTGCACCGCAAACGACTACAAAAATAGCCGAATATTTTGGTGTAGGAAGAGGGGTGGATGTAATAGTTTACCTCTCTCTTGCCCTCCTCTTTTATTTAGTATTTAGAATCTATGTCATGATCGAGGATATTCGCCACGAGATTACAGAAATAATAAGGACAATTGCTCTTCAAAATGCTTCCAAAGGTAAAAATAAATCAAAAAAATGAAAATTCTCCTAATAACCGAATTTTTCCCAACAGGGAAAGATTTAAGATTTTCTGGTGGCGTAGAAGCCAGAACATTTTTTGTAGCTAAACATTTGGCTAAAAGACACAGCATTACCGTTATCACAAGCAGAGTTAAAGGATCAGCAAAAAACGAAAGAATGTTCGGTTTCAAAATACTGCGGGTAGGCAAGGTGAGGGAATATGCCTCTACAGGCGGCAGTCTTATCGGCAGAATAAGGTTTATCCAAGATGCAATCTCAATCGGCAAGAAACAACCAGCTGACATTGTAGAGGGAACTAATTTTGTGTCGCATTTTATATCCAAACAAATTGCCTCCTACCAAAAGATTCCAGTAATCTTCTGGTACCCTGACGTTTGGATTGGATCATGGGTTCAAAACATCGGGATAATCGGAATCTTTGGGGAAATACTGGAGCGAGTTAATCTTATTTTGGGAGCCGGCGCTTATATTGTTATTTCAAAACAAACCGAAAACAAACTTAAAAAATTCGTGAAAAACAAAATTAGTGTTATTTATTGCGGAATCGATGAAAATGAATTTAAAGTTAAGGCTCAAAAATTCAGAGTCCCGACAATAATTTCTGTCTCGAGACTTGCTAAATATAAAAATATAAAGACACTAATTCTCGCGTTTGCTTACCTTACAACAAGGATAAAAAAACTCAATTTAATAATTGTCGGCACCGGTCCGCAGAAAGACTCACTCATTAAATTAACGAAGACTCTGAATCTTGAAGGAAAGGTGAAATTTTATTCGTATCTGCCACGCCGCAAACTGATAAAGCTTTATAAATCATCGCATATATTCTCTCTGCCAAGCCAGGTAGAAGGATTTGGGATTGCTACAATTGAGGCGGCGGTAAGCGGCCTTCCTTATGTCAACAGTAACATAGAAATTCAAAGAGAGGTTACGCAAAACTCAAAGGGTGGCTTTTTGGTAAACCTCAACGAGCCGCTTATCTTTGCTGAGAAGATTCAAGATTTACTTACTGACAAATACCTTTATCAAAATAAAGCCAGCGAAGCTAATACTCTTGCAAAAAGCTACAACTGG
>Ga0209210_1001439_pt1 | contig 19891 bp, 19 predicted proteins | sample RifGroA1_FD_183991 | JGI IMG/M metagenome (GOLD analysis project Ga0209210, IMG submission 183991) | Contaminated groundwater microbial communities from Rifle, Colorado, USA - Rifle Groundwater A1 (SPAdes) (version 2) | ecosystem: Environmental > Aquatic > Deep subsurface > Groundwater >...
TTGCGGGCGCCGATGCCCTTCTTTTGATCGCCGCCATACTTAATGAAAAAAAACTCAAGAGACTGGTCTTATTGGCGCATCAACTGGGCATGCAATGCCTGGTTGAAACCCACACAAAAGAAGATGTCGAGAAAGCCTTAAAAACCGATGCGAAAATTATCGGTATCAATGCCCGCGACCTGGAAACCTTTGATGTCAGCCTGGACAGTGTAATCAGCTTAATCAAACGAATTCCCGAAGGCAGGGTTATTGTCGCGGAGTCGGGAATACATACCCGAAAAGACGTGCAATATCTCGCGAAAGGAAAAATAAATGCGGTCTTGGTTGGGACCGCTCTTATGAAGGCGCGAAATGTCCGTGCAAAAATCCGAGAGCTTATCCTAAACAGATGAAACAAATCCCCAAAGTTAAAATATGCGGCATTACCAGCGCAAAAGATGCGCTAAACGCTTGCCGTCTGGGGGCGGACTATTTGGGGCTGATAATCGATTTTCCGGAAAGCCCCAGAAGCCTAAGTCCCGTTGCGGCGCGAAAAATAGTGTTTGCCGTGCGTGAAAAATTCAAAGGCAAGGTGAAATGTGTCGGAGTATTTGTGAACAAGAATATAAATGACGTTAAGGATATAGTGCAAACTTGCGGTTTGGATATTTGCCAGCTGCACGGGGAAGAAACCGGAGAATATGTTTCCGAGTTAAAACAGACCTGCGAAGTTTGGAAAACAGTCATCATTAAAACAGAAGCGGACAAAAATACGGTTAAAATTTACAGAAACGTTGCGGATAAGATACTGCTGGATGCGGGCTCGGGGAGCGGCCAAAACATAGAACTATCTATGCTGAAAAATGAAGAATGCATAGATGTTTTAGGCGGGGGTTTAGATGCGGACAACATAGAAAGCATACTCGGTAAAGTTTCGCCCGGTATCGTTGACGCGAACAGCCGACTGGAAACAAGCCCCGGCAGAAAAGACCGGAGGCTCGTGGAAAAATTCATTAAAAAAGCCAAACAACCAAGCGTATGAAAAAATTATTTTTTAAAACATCATATGACGCGAATACCCAAGGCCTGTTCGGGAACTTTGGCGGAGCTTATGTTCCGGAGATGTTAATGCCGGCGCTCGAAAAACTCGCTCAAGCCTACGAGGAATTAAAAGCAGATCCCGTTTTTGAAAAAGAACTGATGCAGATTTATAAAAATTATGTCGGCAGGCCTTCGCCTCTTTATTTTGCAAAAAATCTGACCGAAAAACTGGGCGGCGCAAAAATTTACATAAAGAACGAAGGGTTGAACCATACGGGCGCGCACAAAATTAACCACTGCGTGGGCCAGGCGCTGGTGGCCAAACGTCTGGGGAAAAAGCGCCTGATAGCCGAAACGGGCGCCGGCCAGCATGGTCTGGCGACGGCCACGGTGGCTGCCAAATTCGGTTTCGAGTGCACCATATTCATGGGCGAAGTTGATATTATGCGCCAGCGCTCTAATGTTTTTTTAATGGAACAGCTTGGGGCGAAAGTAGTGCCGGTGCTTTATGGCACCCGGCGCCTGAAGGATGCCGTGATGGCGGCTCTGCAGGATTGGACCACCAATGAAAAAGACACTTACTATCTTATCGGGTCGGCGCTCGGCCCTCATCCTTATCCCTCGATGGTGCGTGATTTTCAGTCTATTATCGGTCTGGAGGTCCAAGAGCAAATATTGGAAGCGGAGGGGCGGCTGCCGGACTACTTGATAGCCTGCGTCGGCGGTGGCAGTAACGCCATCGGACTGTTTAATGCTTTTCTCGACAATAAAGCGGTAAAAATGATCGGAGTGGAGGCGGGCGGGAAAGGAATAGGAAAAACCGGCAACCATGCCGCCAGATTTGCCGGAGACGGCAAGCCGGGTATCGTGGAGGGATTCAAATCATTTTTTATCACTGACCGGGACGGGCAGATGAGATCTACACACAGCATCTCCGCCGGACTTGATTATGGAGGCATCGGCCCGGAACATGCACACCTTCGGGAGTCCGGAAGAGTTACCTACACTCATGCCACTGATGAAAAAGCTCTCCAGGCGTTCCGAAGGCTCGCGCGAACCGAGGGAATTTTTCCCGCGCTGGAGTCAGCGCATGCCGTTGCCGAAGCGATCCGCTTGGCGCCGACTCTCCCAAAGGAACAAATCATCGTGGTCAACCTTTCGGGCCGGGGCGATAAGGATATTTTTATAGTCGCCGAAGCCCTGGGAGACAAAAACTGGAAGGAGTATCTGCTCCGGATGGGTAAAAAATAAAATCAAAAAATAAATCATGGACAAAATAAATATTCAATATGAAAAAATAAAAAGAGAAAAAAGAATGGGTCTTATGGCTCATGTGGTTGTCGGCTACCCGAATATCGCCTCTACCAGGAAACTTGTGAATATGATGAGCGAAGCTGGGGCAGATTTTATTGAACTACAGATTCCGTTTTCCGACCCGCTGGGTGACGGGAAAACAATTCACGAAGCCAACACCCTGTCGCTTTCAAAAGGGGTTCGGCCGAAAGATGCCTTTGACTTGGCCAAAGCTTTACGGACGAAAGACCGCATCACCACGCCGCTTTTGTTCATGACTTATATGAATATTCCTTTTACTTACGGCTTGGAAAATTTCTGCAGAGACGCCCAGGCGGCCGGTATCAATGGGCTCATCATACCGGACTATAATTTTGAACTGGAAAAGTTTGACCATTTCAACGAAATTGCCCAAAAATACAGCCTGGCGCTCTCACGCTTTGTTGCTTTGGGTAGTACGGAAGCCCGGATGAAATTTGTAGCCCGAGGCGCAGAGGGGTTTATTTATTGTTTTTCCAGCCAGGGCACCACCGGTGTTCGCGATAAACTTAACGGCAAGCTCATAAAACACCTAAAACTCGCGCGCCGTTGCCTCCTCCTGCCCTTGGCCGTCGGTTTTGGGATTTCGAAGGCGGAACACATTCGTCGACTCAAAGGTCATGCGGATATTATCGTGGTCGGCAGCGCCATCCTGAGGGCTTTTCAGGAAGGCGGGCAGGAAAAAGCCAGAACCAAAGTCCGCGAATTAGTCAAAGCTTGCCGGGTATAAAATAATATGAAAAAATTACCTAAAATTAAAATTTCACAAAAGCCCAGATATATCCAGATCCGGGAAAAGATTGATTTCTTCAATCTTTTCCAAAAAATAGAGAGAAATTCTCATAATTGCTTTATCTTCGAATCACTGGGAGAAGAAGGGAAGTTTTCGAGATATTCCGTTATCGGCTTTGATCCGGACCATATAATAAGCGCGCGCGGTGGCAATATAATCTTTGACGGTAAAATTTTTAAAGCTAAAAATCCATATTGTTCTTTACGGAAAATAATGCCCGAGGCGAGCATGGGGAAAAATTATACCGGCGGGCTGGTCGGCTATATGAGCTATGAGGCCTTAAATTATTTCGAGTTTTACCCTAAGGTTAAAATTCACGAGTCCTTCGACCCGTTGATGTTCGGGGTTTATACCGACGGGCTTATTTTGGACAAAGTGACCAACGAGCTTGTCTATTTTTATTATAATGTAAACAGGATTCATCTCGTAAAGCAAGCTATCAAGTCGAAGCTAAAAATCGGCAACGTGAAGATAGATTTCAAAAGAGACAGTTTGTCCCGGAAAGAACATGCGAAAATCGTAAGCAAGGTCAAAAAAGAGATTCGGGCGGGCAATACTTTCCAGTGTGAGGTCGGCTTTAAAAACGAATATAGTATTTCCGGCAACACGCTAAATATTTATGAAAAATTGCGCGAAATCAATCCTTCGCCCTTTATGTACTATGTTAAGTTCAATGACAGAAAAATCATCGGTGCCAGTCCGGAGCTCTTATTTTCCCTGCGGGACAAGGAAATGACAACCCGACCCCTGGCCGGCACGGTCAAGCGCGGCAGAAATGACACGGAAGACCGGATCTTGGCGAAAAAATTATTGAATGACGCAAAGGAAAAAGCCGAACACATGATGCTGGTGGACATGTACCGTAATGACATAGGCCAAGTGGCGCGATTTGGCACGGTCAAGATAAAGGACCTCATGAATATCAAGAAATTCAGCCACGTGCAGCATATTTCCAGCGAAATCACGGGGTTGCTCCGGCCGGGCGAGGATATGTTTTCCGCTCTGGCCAGCAACTTTCCCGCCGGTACTGTTTCCGGCGCCCCCAAAATAGAAACCATCAAAATCATCGACCGAAACGAAACTGAGGCCAGAGGCCCGTATGGCGGCGGAGTGGGTTTTTTCGGTTTCAATGGGGACTGCACTTTCGCTTTATGCATCCGCTCGCTTTTTATTTATGGCGACAGCGCCTATACCCAGACCTCGAGCGGCATTGTCTACGATTCTAGGATTAAAAAAGAATATGAAGAGATCCAGCATAAATTGGGCGCCATGAAAAAAGCCCTGAACCTATGAAAATATTAATAATAGACAACTACGACTCGTTTACCTTCAATCTGTACCAATATACAGGAGAAATTCTGGCGGAGCACCGTAAAAAATTCGCTATTGATATATTCAAGAACAACGACCTGTCGCTTGGAGAAATTAAGAAAAAGAAATATGACAAAATCATTATCTCTCCCGGACCCGGAAATCCCGGGGACCCGCTATATTTCGGCGTGTGCCTCCAGGTGATAAAAAAGCTCGGTAAGACTACTCCGATATTGGGAGTATGTCTAGGGATGCAGGGCATAGCGCATGCATTTGGCGGCAGGATAATTCCAGCCAAAAAGCCGGTGCATGGCAAGACCAGCATTATCCGCCACAATGGTGAAAATTTATTCTCCGGCCTCCCCCAGGACATTGAGGTGATGCGTTATCACTCGCTGGTGGTTGATAAAGGATCGTTTCCCCGACATCTTCAAATTACCGCGGAGACTACCGAAAAAACTGCTGAAATTATGGGCTTGCGGCACCGTTCGTACCCTATTTTCGGAATTCAGTTTCATCCCGAATCTTTTGCCACCTTCGGGGGGCGGGCGATATTAGCCAATTTTTTATTAACAAAATGAACTTGACACTTTTCATGGATTTGGTATCATATAGGGGTAATGCAAAAAATGTTTTGGTCAAACAACTTCTTTTATGGATTCTTTACGGAGCCGGCTCCGAGGAATTTCTTAGTTGTCAAATAGACCAAACGATAGTCACGAATAAAATTTGAAACAACAAGGGACCTCGGACACGAGGCCCCTTGTTTTGTTATATATATGAAATACATTATTACCAAAACTGAAAAATTAAGCGGCAGATGCGCAATGCCAAGCTCAAAGTCCGAAACTATCAGGGCACTGATTTTGGGGTCGCTTGCGACCGGTAAATCGGAAATCGAAAATTCCCTGGATTGCGAAGATACGCAAACGGCCCTTAGGGTTTTAAAAAACTTAAATATTCGCATTTTGCGCCGGTCCGGCAAGCTTATAGTCGAGGGCGGGGGATTGCCAGTTAAGACAAAAAATAAAAATATCAATACCGGTAATTCCGGCATTACCACGCGATTCATCCTTCCCATTCTCGGCTTAAGGGGAAATAATGCTGCCCCGCTGATTTTTGACTGCGATAGCCAGATGCGCAAACGTCCCATCACCCCTTTGGTAAATGCTTTGAATAATTTGGGTATGAAAATAACATTTTTGAAAACACGCGGAAGTTGCCCTTTGGTTGTCAAAGGCGCACTAACCGGGGGCTCTACTTCCGTAGACGGCATTACATCCCAATACATTTCCGCCCTTTTATTATCCTTGCCGCTTGCAAAGAAAAACAGCGTCATAACTGTAAAAAATTTGAATGAACGGCCATATATGGAAATGACCCTGGAATACTTAAAAAGCCTGGGGGTTTCTATTTCACATCGAAAAATTAAAAACCTGGATGTGTATAAAATAAGAGGTCGGCAACAGTATCGGGATTTCCGTAAAACCATCTCCGGCGATTTTTCTTCCACCTCGTGTTTTATTGCCGCCGGCTGCCTGATAAAAGGGAAAACTGTCTTGGAAGGACTCGACCTCACGAGCTTACAGGGGGACAAGAGACTAATCGAAATTTTGCGCCAGATGGGTGCGGACATTAAAACATTGAAAAATAAAATAGTTATCCGCGGAGGTAAAAACCTTACAGGCATGCCTGTTGACGCGAATGATATCCCCGATCTTCTGCCTGCGCTCGCGGTTGTGGCAACATGCGCGGAAGGCAAAACCAAGATTTTTAATGTTCCACAAGCCAGACTCAAAGAAACGGACAGGATCAAGTCAATGGCCTTGGGACTGCGCCGCATGGGGGCCAGAGTAGAGGAGCGTACGGCCGGGCTGACCGTATATAAAAGCGACCTTAAAGGATGTACGGTTAGCGGCTATAAGGACCACAGGACGGTGATGGCTTTCGCGGTTGCCGGAATGATTGCCCAAGGCACCACGGTCATAAGCAATAGAGAAGCGGTCAACAAAACTTTCCCGAAATTTTATCAATTAATGAAAGGTCTCGGAGGCAATATCAGATTAAAAAAATAATTCTATGAAACACCTTATACTTATCGGTTACAAAAGCGTGGGCAAATCGGCGATAGGCCGCGAACTCGCCCAGAGGACCCGGATGAACTTTATAGACCTGGACGAAGAAGTGGAAAGGATATATCGAAAAAAGTTCGGCCCGGATGCTAATTGCAGAAAGATCATGCACGAGATCGGACAGGAAGCTTTTCGCGAACTGGAGCACGAAGCTCTAAAAGAGGTACTGAAAAACACATCCTGCTCCGTTATCTCCCTAGGCGGCGGCACCCCGCTTCTTCTCGAGAACAAGTCGCTGATCAGGGGGCACACCGTAGTCCAGATAACTGCCCCTAAAAATATTGTTTTCGAAAGAATAATGATAAACGGCAAACCCGCCTTTTTCCCGGACGAAGAGTCTCCGCTCTCATCATTCAATCGCACCTGGAAAGACCGGGCAGAAGTATATGATGAGCTGTCAATCATTAAAGTCGAAAATTCCGGAAGTGTTGCAGAAACAGCACGGCTTATCAGGAAAAAAATCCATTAAATTAAGAAATTATGAAAAAAATCATCCTTATTCACGGGCCCAATTTAAATCTTCTCGGCGAAAGAGCCAAGGAACACTATGGCGATGTTACGCTGGCCAAACTTGAAAAAATTGTTACCGAAGAAGCGGAAAAATTAGGAGTAAAAATAATTGCTTTCCAGTCGAATCATGAAGGCGGCCTGATAGATTTTCTGCAGAAGAACAGAAAAAAAGCAGATGGGATAATTATTAATCCCGGCGCTCTGGCGCATTATTCCTATGCCCTTCACGATGCCCTGCTGGACTCCCAAATACCTTCGGTGGAAGTGCATTTATCCGACATAGGGCAACGCGAAAAATGGAGGAGAGTTTCGGTTACAGCGCCTGCTTGCAAAAAAATAATTAGCGGAAAAAAGATCGAAGGGTATCTGGAGGCCCTGCATTACTTAAACAAAACACAATGACCACTCAACATGCACAACTCAATATCGTCATTGGCCATCCGCTGGTTCATACTAAAAGCCCGGTACTTCATGGCCTGGTATACAAAGAAATTGGGGTTGACGCTGTCATGCTGCCTTTTTCCAGCCCGGACCTCAAAAAGCTGATTGCCGCTATCCGGACTTTGTCGATAAAGTTGACGGCGGTTACCATGCCGTTCAAGCAAAGTGGTATGAGTTTGGTGGACAAGATTGACCGCGCGGCGCTAGAAATCGGGGCAATTAACACCATTATTAACCGAAATGGGAAACTTATCGGACACAATACGGATGCCTTTGGTATTGAATATGCGCTGCGCGATACGGCATTGCAAGGCAAGAATGTTCTTATTGTCGGTGCGGGCGGAGCGGCATTGGCCGCAGCCTATGTGGTCAAAAAGAACGGCGGTAGATTGATATATGTCAATCGTACATTAAAGCGCACGGAGGCATTACAAAAAAAATTCGGCGGGAGGATCGCGCAGACAAGCAAGCTTACACCTAAAGATGTCGATGTGGTCATAAACGCTACGCCTGTCGGCATGTTTCCCCACATAAAAAATTCTCCGGTGCCGGAAGCTTTGCTTGGGAGGCACCAGACGGTGTTTGATCTCGTGTATAATCCACTTCGAACGGAACTGCAGAGAAGAGCGGTGGCGCGAGGCGCGAAAGTAATTTCGGGCATAAACATGTTTACCGCCCAGGGCGTACGCCAGGTAGAACTTTGGACGGGAAGAAAAATCATCAGCGGGAAATTGATTGCCCGACTTAACAAGCAAATACTCAAAACAATGTCATGAACTTAACCACTATAAAAAAACTTCCTACGTTCGAGGAGCTCATACAGCGTCTGCCCATGTCCGAAAAGGGTTTTGAGCAGATAGCCAAAGACGTGGAAGAAGTAAAAAATATTTTATCAGGCAAGGATGGCCGGCTTCTGGTCATAATCGGCCCCTGTTCCGCGTGGCCCAAGGAAGCGGTGTTGGAGTACGCCAAGAGGTTAAAAGCCCTGGAAGCCAAAGTGCGCGATAATCTAAAACTGGTAATGAGGGCCTACATCCAAAAACCGCGCACAGGCAAGGGCTGGGCCGGGCCGATCAACCAACCGGACCTGTCTCTTCCCCCCGACATTGAAAAAGGTATGCACTACTGCCGGGAAATGATGGTAAAAGTAGTCGAACTCGGATTGCCTATAGCCGACGAGGCCTTGTTTACCCACGGCGCTCGCGGCTTTCTGGAGCTATTGTCATATGTGGCGATTGGTGCCCGCAGTACGGAAGACCAGGAGCATCGGGTTTTCGCTTCAGCCATTGATTGCGCGGCAGGCATGAAAAACCCGACTTCCGGGTCTCTCCAGACCGCCGTCAACAGTGTTTTGGCGGTGCAAAACCCGCACATTGCGGTTTTTAGCGGAGCAGAGGTAAAAACCCACGGTAATCTTCATGCGCATCTTGTGCTCCGTGGCGGAGAAAAAGGGCCAAATTATTCTTCAGCCCACATCAAAGAAGCATATAAAAAACTTATAGACACCAATCTTCAAAACCCGGCTATTGTCATTGATGCCAGCCACGATAACTCGAAAGTTAACGGCATCAAATCCCACAAACAGCAAATCAAAGTTGTGCGCGAGGTGATGGCAACGCTCCAAAAAGAACCTGAGCTCCGAAAGGTCGTCAAAGGCTTTATGATTGAAAGCTTTATCAAAGAAGGCAGCCAAAAGATTGAACCGTACAACCCGGAGGCCGTTGATTTGGGCGGCCTTTCGGTCACCGACCCGTGCCTGGGATGGGAACAAACGGAAGACCTGCTTTTATCCTTGAACGATATCAAGAAAAATCTATGACCAACATACAAGTAAAACTCCAAAGGAAACAGAACACACCGTACACGATTTTCATTGACCGTGATTTTTCCAAAGGCATAATCAGGTTTCTAAAGACCAAGTTTCCGAAAAGCGCTTGTGTCATCATTACCGACAACAAGGTCCGGAAACTGTACGGAGAAAAATTACTACGCCTACTCCGTAAAAACGGCAAGAAAGTATTTTTATTTTCTGTGCCGCCGGGAGAGAGATCCAAAAGCCAAAAATGCAAAACCATCATTGAAGAGAAAATGTTGCGACTGCGCCTGGACCGGCAAACTGTGGTAATAGCCTTGGGCGGCGGAGTGCCGGGAGACTTGGCCGGTTTTATAGCCGCGACCTATATGCGCGGAATACCTTATCTACAGGTGCCGACCACACTCCTTGCCATCGTTGACAGCTCGATTGGGGGTAAAACGGGTATTGATACGCAGCAAGGAAAAAATTTAATCGGAGCTTTTTGGCAGCCTGAGGCCGTTTTTATCGGGCTCCAGTGCCTCGACACTCTTCCCCAGGAGCAATTTAAGAATGGCCTGGTTGAAGCCGTAAAAATGTTTGCAACTTCCGACGCCCCGAGCTTTCATTATGTGGAAAAAAATATCAATGCGTTGCTTGGTCGGAACCGGAAGGTTGTCACGACTGTGGTCAAAAACGCAATAAAAATTAAAGCCCGCATAGCAGCAAGAGATGAGAGAGAAAGCGGCGAGCGGATGATACTTAACTTTGGTCACACTGTGGGGCACGCACTGGAAAAAACAAGCAAATATAAAATATTGCATGGATACGCAGTTGCCCTGGGAATTCTGGTGGAAGCGGGAGTGTCCCAAAGCATAGGCAAGCTCCGAGAGCCGGATTCTCTGAGGCTCCGAAAAATTCTGATTGACAAAATAGGCATTAGTTTAAAGCCTCTGCGAACTTACAAGACCCGAGAAATCATGAAGAGTGTCGGTAGCGACAAAAAAGTACTAAACGGAAAACCACATTATGTTTTACTCCGGAGGATAGGGGAGGTGTATATGCAAAAAAATAAATTCGCCCACCCGATAAAAGATACGATAGTAGCCGATGTTTTAGAGAAACTTAAATTAACAGGTAAAATATAAAAAAATGCCAGGAAATACATTTGGACAATTGTTCAGAATAACAACCTTCGGTGAATCTCATGGAGGCGCGGTGGGAGTAGTGATAGACGGCTGCCCGCCGGGGATTTCAGTAAGCGAAGAAGAAATACAAAAAGACCTGGATAGGCGCAAGCCGGGGCAAAGCCGCATTACCACTCCAAGAACAGAAGAGGATACCATACATATCCTTTCCGGCGTATATGAAGGCAAGACTACCGGCACCCCTATCTTACTTTTGGCTCATAACAAAGACATGAGGCCGGAGGATTACGATCACATGAAAAAATTGTACCGGCCGGGGCACGCAGATTTCACTTATATGGAGAAATACGGCCTGAGGGATTTCCGCGGCAGCGGCCGGGCATCGGCCCGGGAGACACTGGCACGGGTCGCGGCGGGTGCGATTGCGAAAAAATATTTAAAAGAAAAATGTGGTATCGAAATCATATCTTACGTGGAACAAGTAGGAGACATAAGAACAGATATTGATTATCACCAGATTACTTTTCCCGATGTTGAGTCGAATATTATTCGCTGTCCGGATGCCGAGACTGCGGAGAGAATGATTGAGCTTGTGGAAAAGGTCAAAGCGGAAGGCGATTCCATAGGGGGTGTTATCAAAGGCATAATTAAAAATGTTCCCACGGGGCTGGGTGAGCCGGTGTTTGACAAATTGTCGGCAGACTTGGGCAAGGCTATGCTTTCCATAAACGCGGTCAAGGGCTTTGAGATTGGCAGCGGTTTTGAGGGCGTCAAGATGCGCGGCAGTGAGCACAATGATGAATTTTACACCGACAAGGGAGGCAAAATTCACACCAAAAGCAATAATGCCGGCGGTACCCTGGGCGGAATTTCGAATGGGGAAGACATATATTTCCGCGTTGCTTTCAAGCCGGTTTCCACAATAATGAAGAAGCTGAATACCGTCGACACAACGGGCAAGGAAACCGTGATTGAAGCGCGCGGCAGGCACGACCCCTGCGTTTTACCCAGAGCCGTGCCGATAGTGGATGCCATGAGCGCCTTGGTTATCATGGACCACTATCTTAGACATAAAGCACAAAACCAATAACGGGGCAATTTATGAAAAAAATTACCAAAAAAATCCACATAGGTGTTTCAGGGGACAGGGGCTCGTTTTCCGAAGAAGCGGCCATACTTTATGCGGAAAATTCCGGAAGCAAGATTAAAATAGCTTACCTCATAGACATGGAAGGGGTTTTATCAGCCTTAAATAGAGGAACAATAGATTTGGGTATTTTCCCGGTCGTAAATTCCCGCGGGGGGTTGGTGCATACCGCCTTTGAAGCAATGGGCAAATATCGTTTCCGGATGATCGATGAAATTTGGCTTAATGTAAAACAGAGCCTGCTCGTCCGGAAAAACATAACTAAGGGCAAAGTAAAAGCCATTGCCTCGCACTCCCAAGCATTGGTGCAGTGCGAAAGATACCTGGAAAAAGAATTTCCCAAGATCAGACTCATAGAATGGGAAGACACGGCCAAGGCGGCTCGCGACCTGGCTAGTGGCAAGCTGAAAAAAAACACTGCGGTCATTGCGCCAGCTCGTTCGGCGGCCATGTACGGGCTAAAAGTGCTTGCCAGGAACATTCAGGATATGCATCCCAACTTAACCACTTTTATCGTGGTGCAAAAAAATGAAAAATAACGAAAAAATCACGTTCGGCATAATCGGCTACGGCAGATTTGGAAAATTATGGGCAAAATACATGTCCAAACACGGAAAGGTTTTTGTGTTTGATAAAATAAATAAAATTCAGCGCAAAGGTACGGGTCTTATCCCCGCCAACCTGGAACAGACCGTGTCTGCCGACATTGTATTTCTCTCCGTGCCCATTTCGGAGATGGAAAATTCCTGTAAAGCCATAAATACGCTCCTCTCTCCCGGGACCTTGGTGGTGGACGTGTGTTCAGTAAAAACATTTCCGGTCGCTGTCATGAAAAAATTTCTCCCAAAAAATCAGCCGATACTTGCTACACACCCGCTTTTCGGTCCGGACTCGGAGAAAATAAACAAAGGGCTAAAGGGGCTCAAGATCGTAGTTTGCAAAGTGGGCAGGAAGAATGCATTTGAAAAACGATTGATGGAGATATTTAAAAAATTAAACCTCAAAATAATATTTACCTCTCCGGAGAAACATGACCGACAGATGGCGACATCCCAGGCGCTGGTGCATTTTATCGGCAGGGGACTCGCGAAGTTAAGGCTCGACCCGCAGGAAATATCAACCCCCGATTACAACAGCTTGGTACGGATGCACCAAATGGTCAATAACGACACCTGGCAGCTCTTTTTTGATATGCAAAATATGAATCCATTTGCGGAAGCCACGCGGGAAAAATTCATACGGAGCATAGACAAGCTCAACAAGACAATCAAACTGGGGAATAATACCCTTGAAGGCCTTAGAGGAAACATAAACGACATTGACGGCTCTATTATCGCGCTCTTGGCTCTGAGGTTGAAAGTTGTCAAAAAAATAGGTAAGCTTAAGCGGCAAGAAAAATTACGGGTAGTCGACCATGGTCGGGAAAAAGATCTTATAAATCTGCATCATAAATACAGCAAACAGGGCAAAATCGACACAGCATTCATCGATAAAGTCTTTGACTTGATTGTTAATTATTCAAGGGTGGTTCAAAGAAAAAAACTATGAAAAACATTCCTATCTTAAAAATCCCACCTTCGGCCACAATTGCCATCAACAGCATTGCTCTCGAGAAAATACGGGCGGGCGAAACTATATATAATTTAAGCGCCGGTGAGCCTATGGTGCCCGCGCCCGCTCTCGCAACCCGAGCTTTTATCAAGGCATTTAAAGACGGCAAAACGCATTACCCGTCGGTGGCGGGAATCGGCGATCTCCGGGAAGCCGCCGCTCTCTGGATGAACAGGCGCTACGGTTCCCATATTACCAAAGAAAATACACTGGTTACGAGCGGAGGTAAATTAGGTATTTTTTTTCTGCTTCAGGCGCTGCTTCGGCCGGGCGACGAAGTGCTGATACCGGCGCCATGCTGGGTCTCCTATCCCGGTATGGTGCGGCTTTTTCGAGGCTCGCCCAAGCTCATAGGTACCGAGGAAGAAGCGGGATGGAAGATAACACCGGAAGACTTGAAGAAAAACTGGACCAGGAAAAGCAAAATTCTTATTTTAAACAACGCTGGTAACCCCACGGGTGCCTTGTACAGCAAAGCAGAGATAAAAAAAATTATTAGGATGGCGACGCGGCTCGGCTTGTTCATCATTTCCGATGAAGTGTATAGCGGGCTTGTCTATGGCAAACCTTTCGCCTCCTGCGCTGGCCCCGGTAAATTGTCGGCAAATCTGGCTATTATTGAAAGTTGTTCCAAAAGTTTTGCCATGACCGGCTTCCGGCTCGGGTTTGTGTTTGCGAGTCCGGAAATCATCAAGACCCTGTCGAGCCTGGCGAGCCAAAGCACAAGCGGCGCGACGACTATGTGTCAGTATGCCGCTCTGCCGGTACTCAAAAATGCGGGCAGTATCACGAAAAAGATAAATGCGGAAATGAAAAGACGGCGCAATGTATTCGTAAGCGAGCTCAATAAAACTTTTAATTCGCATATCCCTTTGCCCGAGGCGGGGCTATATGTGTTTGCGCCGCTTAGAGCCCTGGGCTGGCAGGGCAAAAATTCGCAAGAATTTTGTCGGTTGGCAATCGAAAAAGGGGGTGTCGCGACGGTTCCGGGCAGTGCTTTCGGCAAGGAAGGCTACGTGCGCTTTTCTTTCGGGGAACGTTCCGAGATTGTCATAAAAGGTATTCACGCGCTCGCAAAGTTTATCAGAGAAAATTATCAGAAAAATAAAAAATAATGACGGAGACAGACACAAAAGCAAAAAGCGCTAACCTTAAAAAACTGAAGCTTGAGAACGCGGCTACCATATACTGGAACCTGAAACCCGAGGAATTGATAAAAAAGGCCCTGGAACGCGGGGAGGGGGTAGTGGCGGACAATGGCGCGTTGGTCGTGGATACCGGGGAATTCAAGGGCCGGTCGCCCAAGGATAAATTCGTGGTTTACGATGAAACTACCAGGGATTCGGTATGGTGGGAAAAGGTTAACAATAAGTTTGACGAAACGATTTTCGATTCTCTTTATAACCGCGTAGCGGCGCATCTCACGAAAGGCGAAATTTATGTGCGGGACGCGCATGTCTGCGCCGACCCGGATTTTCGTATGAAGGTAAGAATTGTTACCGAATCTCCCTGGCAGGACCTCTTCGTGCATAATTTATTCCTTAGGCCCTCGCAAGAGGAGATATTCGAAACGGAAGAAAGCGAATGGGTGGTTGTTGCCGCCCCCACTTTCAAGGCCGACCCCCTGATCGATGGCACCAGGCAGCATAATTTTACAATAGTCAACTTTACAAAAAAAATAATTTTGATTGGGGGTTCTGCTTACGCCGGCGAGATAAAAAAGAGCGTCTTTTCGGTGCTCAACTATTTGTTGCCCAAGCATAAGGGAGTGCTCACCATGCATTCCTCCGCGAACATTGGCATGGAAGACGGCGACACGGCCGTTTTCTTCGGTCTTTCCGGCACAGGCAAGACCACACTTTCCGCCGACCACGGCCGGGAACTCATCGGGGATGACGAGCACGGCTGGTCCGAAAAAGGTATTTTTAATTTTGAAGGCGGCTGTTATGCCAAGTGCATAAATTTATCCCAAGAGCATGAACCGCACATCTGGAATGCGGTCCGGGACGGGGCGATAGTGGAAAACGCCATATTTTTCGCCGGCACCAACAAAATCGATTTTTCGAGGACCGATAAAACGGAAAATACGCGGGCAGCCTACCCCATACACTATATAGCCGATGCGCGCAAGGTATCCGTGGGAGATATTCCCCAAAATATTTTTTTCCTTACCTGCGACGCAAGCGGAGTTTTGCCGCCGATATCAAAACTCGATGTCGGTCAGGCGATGTACCATTTTCTTTCCGGATACACGGCCAAGGTCGCCGGCACGGAAGTTGGCATTGTCGAGCCGGAACTGGTTTTCTCCGCCTGCTTCGGTCAGGCATTCCTGCCTTTGCACCCTGCCCGGTATGCCGAGCTTCTGGGGCAAAAATTAAAACAGCATCCGGAGATAAATGTCTGGCTCATAAATACGGGCTGGTCCGGCGGCGCGTACGGCACGGGCTCCAGGATGAAGCTTGCTTTCACCCGCGCGATGGTGCGGGCGGCGTTAGCCGGCAAACTGGACGGGGTAGAGTATGCGATCCTGCCCGTTTTTAATCTTAAATTTCCCACGAGCTGTCCGGATGTGCCCGCGGAGATAATGAATCCCAGGAACACCTGGGCCGATAAAAGCGCATATGACACGGAAATCGACCGTTTGGCCCGGGCATTCAATAAAAATTTTGAAATGTACGGGGCAAACGCGAGCGAGGAAATTTTAGCCGCGTCGCCCAAGCCCCAAGCCAAATAGTTGGCTAGACTTCTTTATTGTGCTAAAATATGGGCAACATGGCGCCGGCCACCCAAATTAATTTAAACCCTTATCCCTTAAAGCTATACGGCTCGGCGAGCGGTACGAACCAGACGTTGGCTCTCGAGGTTGCGAGACTCTTAAAGACCAAACTCGCGCTTTCCAACTATAAAGTATTTCAAAACGGCGAATTCATAGTTCACCATACGGAATCCGTACGCGACCGGGACATTTACATAATTTTACAGCCGCGGTTTGGTTCCAAGGAAGAATTATCTTTCGACATAGACGAGTGTGAATCCATGGTCTTCGCACTCCGCCAAGGCGAACCCGCGCGCATCACCGTGGTCATGCCCTCGCTGCCTTATGCCCGGCAGGACAAACCTTCTAACCACAGAGAGCCGGTTTTAGTGCAAAAAGTGCCTATGCGCCTTCAGATGGCCGGAGCCAACCGCGTGGTAGTTTTGCGCCTGCACAATCCTTCAAGCTATAATGCGCACCCGATGACCATTCCGGTCGTGGATGTGAACGTGAACGATCTCTTGATCGAGCACATCCGCGCCAAAAAATTTAATTTGAAAACTTTCAAAATTGTGGCGCCGGACCTGGGTGCCGCGCCTTCCTGCCGGAAACTGGCACAGCATTTGGGCATTCCGGAAAACATTATCATCATAAACAAATTCCGCGACCCAAAAAAAGCCAATCATGCCGAAATGATGGAAGTAATCGGTGATGCCAAGGGTTACAACTGCATTATTCCCGACGACATGGCCGACACTTGTGGCACCGCGGTCAAAGCGCTCAAGGCCCTGAAAGACAACGGAGCGAAAGACGTTTATTTTACGGCCACGCACGCCATTCTCTCCGGCGATGCGGTTAAGAACCTGAACGCCGCTCCCTTTCAAGGAATCTGGTTTTCCGATTCTTGCCTGCGCGAAGAGGATAGAAAAAATATCAAAAACCTGGAAGTCATTCCGACCGGCAAGCTTCTGGCGATGATTATAGACAATCTGCACAACGGCGCCTCGGTTACCGAGCTTTGGCATAATACCCCCTAGGCCGCAACTAAGTTAAATGAAAAAGCGCATTGCCTTGATAATTTTGGACGGCTGGGGTTACCGGGAGGAGAAGGAGAATAATGCTATTGCCTCTGCCCGCACTCCTTTTTTCGACTACTTGTGGGACAATTTTCCCCATACGCTCTTGGAGGCGAGCGGGGAGTATGTCGGGCTTCTTCCGGGAGTGATAGGCAACAGTGAGGTGGGTCACATGACCATAGGCGCGGGCCGGACCATAGAAACGGACCTGGTCCGCATCGGCAAATCCATTACAACAAAGGATTATAAAAAAGTTCCCGCCTTCCATAAACTTTTCAAGCATGTCAAAGACAATGATTCCGTGCTCCATGTGATGGGATTGGTCAGCCCCATCGGTGTGCATAGCCATCAGGAGCATCTGCATGAATTTTTGAAACTAGCAAAAGAAGAGGGGGTACAGAAGATTGTACTCCATGTTTTCACCGACGGGCGCGACAGCCCGCCGCAGTCTGGGGCCGAGTTTCTTAAAAGTCTCGAAAAATTATTATCCGATGTCGGCGCCGGGCACATAGCCACAGTCGCGGGGCGGTATTATGCCATGGACCGGGATAAAAACTGGGGCCGGACCGAGATTGCGCTTGCGGCCATACTGGAAGGCAAGGGCGAAAAACATCAAAACAAAAAACCGTCCGTTGCCCTACTCCAAAAATATGAAGGTGGAGTGCACGATGAGCATCTGGAGCCTTTGATATTTCCGGATGCCGAAGGCAAGGTGCACAAAGTGGACAAAAATGATGGCATATTCTTTTTCAATTTCCGGAACGACCGCACCCGTCAGCTTAGCTATCAGATAACCGAAAAGACAGGGGAGCAGAATGTTCTTCTCGCGACCATGACCGAGTACGCGCCCGACCTCAAAAGCGAGGTCGCTTTTCCACGTCTGAAAATAGACGGGACTCTAGCGGAAACGGTGGCCAAGGCAGGGCTCCGCCAGACTCACATAGCCGAAACCGAAAAATACGCGCATGTGACGTATTTCTTCAACGGCGAGCGCAAGGAACCCTACAAGAACGAAGAAAATATCTTAATTGAAAGCCGAAAGGACATCAAAACCCACAACCAGGCGCCGGAAATGCGGGCGCGCGAAATCGCGGACGCCGCCATCAAAAACATAGAATCCGGTACCGATTTGTTGGTTATTAATTTTGCGAACGCGGATATGGTCGGCCATACCGCCGATTTTGAAGCGACAAAAAAAGCGGTGGAAACGGTGGACGGCGAAGTTAAAAGGGTAGTGGAGTGCATTGAAAAGCATGGCGGTGTGGCCTTTATAACCGCGGACCACGGCAATGCGGAGATTAATGTAGAGCATTCCACCGGCAATCTCCACACCGCACACACGCTTTCTCCGGTGCCCGCTATTGTGACCATTAAAGGATTGAAACTCAATAGCGGGAGCCTAGCCGACGTGGCGCCTACAGTCCTCGCGCTCATGGGGCTTAAGGCCCCAGAAAGCATGACCGGGCATAAATTATTCTGAATGTTTTTATTCATTTTTTATGCTAAACTGATTTTGATATGAAAAACCGCATCTATATCAAAGACTTGAAAGACCATGTCGGTGAAGAGGTAATTATTGCCGGCTGGGTGGACGTGCGCCGCGACCAGGGCAAAATGGTCTTTTTTGACATGCGTGACATGACCGGCAAAGTGCAGTGCGTAGCTCTGCCCAATCATGCCGAAGTTATAGAGCAGACAAAAGAAATTAGGCTTGAGTGGGTACTTAAAATTAAGGGTATGGTTAACAAGCGCCCGGAGAGGAACATTAAAGCGGGCGTATTGAACGGCGAAATAGAGCTTGAGATTTTAAATATAGAAATTTTATCCGAAGCGGCGCCGCTGCCTTTTGATATGTCCATGGAAGGATATAATCTGGATCTGACGACGGAGCTTGATAACAGGGCTCTGGTTTTCAGGCAGCCGAAAGTGCAGGCGGTTTTTAAAGTTCAGGAAACCGTCATCGATTCCTTCAGGGAATTTATGAAAAAAAATATGTTTTTTGAATTTCAAGCCCCTGCTATTACCCCGGCCACCGCAGAGGGGGGCGCTGAAGTTTTCCAGGTGGATTATTTCGATAAAAAAGCATACTTAACCCAATCGCCTCAACTTTACAAACAAATAGTAATGTCGGCTTTTGAAAGATGTTTTTCCGTCAATAAAGTTTTCCGGGCCGAACCCTCGTCCACCACCAGGCACCTGACGGAAATAGTTTCTTTGGACGCAGAAATGGCGTTTATCGATTCCTGGACGGATGTTCGCGATATGGCTGAAGCGACAGTAAAGTATATTCTAGAACAAGTGGCAGCAAAGAATTCCGAGCACTTGAAAATTTTAGGAGCAACAATTCCCACCATGATAGACAAAACTCCCACCCTTTCACTCCGGGAATTACAGCAGAAAATTTTCGATAAATTTGGCCGCGACGGGAGGGGAGAAAAAGATACCAATCCCCAGGACGAGAGGGAAATTTGCGAGATAATCAAAGAAGAAACCGGATCCGATTTTGTTTTCGTGTACGGATATCCTACACGTAAGAAGCCTTTTTATGTTTACCCAAACCCGGAAGAGCCCGAATATAACGAAGGCATGGATCTCTTGTGCCGCGGAGTGGAATGGCTTTCCGGCGGCAGGAGAATCAGTGATTATAACCAGCTTATGAAACATGTAGAAATTTGGAAAATGGACCCGGCCAAAGTCAAAATGTTTCTTGAGGCGTTTAAATACGGAGTTCCGCCTGAAGGAGGCTTTGCTTTCGGGGCAGAGCGTATAACTATGCAACTTCTTGGATTAAAAAATATTCGTGAAGCCTCAATGTTCCCGCGC
>Ga0209210_1001442_pt1 | contig 19869 bp, 31 predicted proteins | sample RifGroA1_FD_183991 | JGI IMG/M metagenome (GOLD analysis project Ga0209210, IMG submission 183991) | Contaminated groundwater microbial communities from Rifle, Colorado, USA - Rifle Groundwater A1 (SPAdes) (version 2) | ecosystem: Environmental > Aquatic > Deep subsurface > Groundwater >...
CGCTTCTGAGCTCGGTATTGAATTAACTTCACAAAGGGCTGATGAGATGATGGAAGCAATTATCACTCATTACAGATCTATTGAGACAAATTCAATGCTTTCAAATGATTATACAAATTCTAATTCTACAACAGATAATGACGGAGTTATAACATCATTTACTCATCGATTTTTTAATATGAAACATCTTGATGCTCTTCGAGAAGCATCAAAATTTCTTCCAAAAAATAAATCTGGAGGATATTGGTTTTATTGGCGAATAGATACTGATGGAAAACTCTGGGTTAAAAATATTTCAACAACAGCAGATCATTCTTTTAAAATTGGAAAACATATCAAAGAAATTTCAGGTGACAAATCAATTGTAGATGTTGTCAATAGAGTATATTTTTGGAATGAAAAAGGTACATCAGATCCAGACTACATCAAATTAACAAATGATGATTCAACTAGTCAGACGGATTATGACATCATGGCTGATTATCTTACTGACAGTAAAATAACAAATGCGACTGCAGCAAGTCTATTGACGTCTTCAAAACTCAAAGACGGAAAAGATCCCAAAATGACAATCAAAATAACTCTTACTGGTGATTATGATTTGTCATCAATCAAACCTGGTCAAACTTGTAAGATTTTAAATGCAAAAAACAATCCGTATCAAGTGGGTTCTGATGCTGTTTTATTAATCGAATCAATCGAATATTCCGTTGATTCTGCGGTGTTGTCACTTTCAAATGGGCATGTTAGTTTTTCTGATATGATTGAAGAAGAAAGACAATTGTTAGATAAACACATGACTTGGTTCGGGTATATTACTCAACGATTGACAGCAGCACAGTTGGGTCCAGCAAATCGAACTTGGTCAACTGATATTATTTTTTCTGCTACTTCAGGTGCAAACGCATATCGTCAAGTCGATTGGACGGCGGGCACAGTGTATTTGCCAGCCGGTGCATCAGGTGATGCTGCTAAACGAATTATTGTAGCAGGTAATACCGGATTAATGTCTGCTGCAACAGATTATTATATTTATTTGGATGAAGAAACATTTAACACTTCTGCTGCAAATAGTGATTCGGGCACAGGTATTATCAAACAAGGCGGCGAAGTGCTGGGTGATGCATCAAAAGCTTGGACAACAGATCAATACAAAGGTTATATTGCTACAATTGGGGGTCAAACGAGAATTATTCGATCAAATACTGCTACAGTTTTAACACTTGAAGATCGATGGACTATTGCAGATACGACAGGCGCGTACACGATTAAAAAAATGACATTTGAACTTTCTTCGAATAAACAAACGATTTCAGATTTGACAAAAATAGTTTTTTCAAATGTGAAAGCAAATGCTTTGACAGCATCACAAGCAGTTATTGTTCCAGTTCGAGACAGTAATATTAATATTGATGGAAGCACACAAATCGCTCAACGTTCATTATCAGCAGATCGAATTATTGCAAATTCAATAACATCAAATGAAATTAACACTGGATCAATCAGCATTGGTGTTTGGAGCGGTTCTCTTGACAATGTCGCAGATGGTTCAACTTATTTTCGACCAACAGCAAATCAAAAAAATGGTGGAGGTTATGCTTTTTCAGGATTAGATTCGTCAGGAAATGTGAAAATCCCAGTAGATAGTACAAAAATGTCGTCTGGCTCTGCCCCGTCTACTGGAATTTTTATTGATTCAACTGGAATATATGGTCGATACGGAGGAGTTAATAAATTCAGTATGTTGACTGCTAGTGGTAGTGCTACTTTTTCTGGAACAATTACCGCATCAACAATCACAGGTACTACATTAACTACAGCAACGAGCGGTCAACGAACAGAATTAACAGCTACGACATTTGATTTGTACAATGCATCAAATAGTTTGATAGGCAAGATATATGCGAATGATTACATATTTAGTATTTTGGGTCAAACAGCAACTAGTGTAATTTATTTGTTAGGTGGAAGTACAGGTGCTGTAGGATTGGGTAATGGCAGTACAGTTGTTGCTTTTGTCGATGAAAATGGTTTATTACCGTCGGGGGCAGCATCTTATTATTTAGGCGATAATACATATAGATGGACATATTTTTATAGTGTATTTGGAAATTTTTCAGATACAGTTACGATTCAAAGTATAGAGCAACCTATTATTTATTTTGGAAGAGTCAGCGGAACAACTATTGATCGTGATAACAATGCATTCACTGTTACAAATCCATCAACTGGTAAATATACTATTTCACATAGTTTTAATTCTACAGAATACACGTGTGTAGCAACTACTATAGTAGGAGCAGGTGCTGGCGCATATTCTGCTAAAGTTGAATCAGTTAATGTAAATGATGTTAAAATTACTGTTTTTGATGATACAGGTACTGTTCAAAATGCTGATTTTAATTTTTTAATAACAAAAGTAGCATAACCATTACAAAATAAATATAACAGAGTATAATAGATATATGCAAAACATACAAGAAAGAAGAAAAACATTAGAAACACTGCTTCAACAAAAATTAGCTCAGATACAGCAAATCGATGCACAAAAAAATGAAATAATCACTGATGCTGTGAAACTTCAAGGAAAACTTGATCTTTTGAAAGAGCTTGAAAACGAAGCAGAAATTAAACCAGAAATAAAAAATGGATAAATGTGACACAATTGAAAAACAAGTCGACTATCTGCGAAAAGATGTAGATGCTTTCAAAGCAGCATATATCAAAAATGGAAAAGAATTAGTTCGCATGGCTGTTGTTCTTGAAAGAGTTGAAAAAATCTTAGAAGAAGAGCATGCGATGGATAGCGAACAAGAAGAAAAAATACGAGAGCTTGCTGATAAATTACCTATTTTAGATACTCTTATTGCACAAAATACTCAGATGTATAAAGTATTTGAAAGAGGGAATTGGCTATCTAAGATAGTTTGGACGGGTATCACATCGGGTGGTGCGATTACAGCATACGAACTTCTTAGAAATTTTTTTTAACTAATATGCAAAGAACATTCGAAAGAATTTTTATTCATACGACAGATGCATCGTACAAGCAAGTAAATCCACAGTTTTTTGCTGTAAATAGATGGCATCTTGATAGATTTGGCAAATATTTTAATGAAGAAACAAAAGAACAAGTTGCTCCATCAAGTTTGGGATATTATGGCGGTTATACAATTCTCATAGAACAGAATGGACAAGAATTTCGTTATCGAGAAGACTGGGAAGAAACGATGGCAGTCAAAGGTTGGAATCGACGAAGTTTAAGCGTAGCGTTAGCTTTTGATGGAGATATTGAAATGCCAACGTCTGAACAAATTTCTTCTCTCAAAACGAGACTTTTAAAATGGTGTGAAAAGTACAAAATTCTTTCAACACAAGTTTATTTTGTTGGACCACATCGATTAGAAGCACCCGATAAAACTTGTTATGGGTCATTACTTCCAGACGATTGGGCAATAAAACTTTTAACACCCGTCAAAAAAGATGATGAAAGTCAAAAAAAGAAAGATAACACTGAAGCTCAGAAAGCAAAATTAGATTCCATTCAAACTCTTCTTCTTCGATTAAAAATTCAGATAGGATTATATATTGAATCGGTGAACAAGAGGAACAAAGGTCGTTAGTATTATCAACAATAAAAAATAAAACCATGGATTTTATTATTCCGCTTCAGTTAGCATTGATTCCTATTTTAGTGGGTGTCAATCAAGTTCTTAAAACACTCGGAATTCCTAAGCGATTTGTTCCAATAACTAGCATCCTCTTGGGTGTAGGTATTTCATTTATTGTTCCAGGTGTTGCGACTACGTTTGTTGCAGTCGTGGGTGGTGCAGTAATAGGATTAAGTGCAGTGGGATTGTTTTCTGGCACGAGAGCTACTGTTGGCAAATAGTTTTTTAGAAAAGCCATCTCAATATCGAGGTGGTTTTTCTATTTACTTTTTCTTTGAAATATGGTATAATAGCAATAAGTTAATAACGACGCAATGAGCAGCACAATCAGTCTTATGTAACATATGTTACTATAGACAACGATGAACGACCCGGAGAACAGAGTTTGTTATGTTAGAAACTATTAAATACATATTATTTTCTGCAATAGCTATTATACCAGCGTTATCTTCGAGCACTACGACATATACATATATTGCAAAAAATACACAAAGTACTACAACGTCAGCATTAGAAATATCAAAAAAAGAAGATATTTCTTTAATTGATAGAAAGATTTCTGAAAAGATATTCATATACTCGAAAGAATATGATGTTGATGTATTATTGGCTCTTAATGTTGCATGTGCAGAAAGCTGTACTCGAACTGAAAAAGGTGACATATTTTTTAATCCAAAAGCAAAAAATCCCAATTCAACTGCATCGGGAGTTTACCAATTTATCAAAGGAACGTGGCAGTCAATGTGTGAAGGAGACGCGTTGAATGAAGATGATAATATAAAATGCGGAGTAAAAGTATTATCTCAGAAAAATGGCATCAAACACTGGGAAGCTTCACGAAATGACGGATTTGGAAATGGTTGGGAAAACAAACCTTATGAGAAATTTAATGTTTTAAATTAACAAAATGGAAATTAAAAAATGTTTAGCATGCGCAGGTACATTAATAAAAGGTAAACAATTTTTTTGTAAAAACAAATGTCAAAGAGAATATGATGCATATCGAAAAGGAAAGAAAAAATTTGATGAAATGTTTAAAGATCTGAGAAAAGAAGGAAGAAAGAAAGGTTTTCGAAAAATTAAAAATACATAGCTATTTTAGTTTTTAATCAGTATTGAAAATTAAGATGGCTTATATATTTTATATAAGTCAATGGTATTAACAGGAAAGACGATACTCTTCCTGTCAATTTGCAGCAAAATACCCGTCCCCGACATTTCGGGCCTAACGGGTATTTTGTTTTCTATTATTCTTCTACTTCTTCGCTTTCTTCTTCGTCTTCTTCGATGAAATCGTTGATGTTGCCTTCTTCTTCAACGTCTTCTTCGATGGCTGTTTTTTCTGTGATTTTTTCATCTTTTTGTGTATCTTCTTGCAATGGCTGCTCAGAAGCATTTTCTTTATTTTCTTCTGCCATGTTTTTATGAAATTAATTTTAAAAATTGCGATTGCATTTTTTCTTCAAGCAATCTTGCATTCGGTACGACACAATGCCCGCCTACCGACCCGGGCGGGGGTGTCAATACTGGACGGATAACATTCGGTTTAAATTTTTTATAACCTTCATTGTATACCAGATTGAATTTAGTAACAGCATCTTCAAAAGAAATATTCATTTCATCACACATTCTTTTCATTTCTTTGTGCCAGGCAATACAAAGACCATAATACGACGTGCTCAAAAGTTTACCAAGTTCACTTGCTTCAGGAGATTCAAGTTTCACACATCGCACATTTGATAATTCTTGTGCTGTTAATCTAAATGATTCGACATCTTTCGTGCCTACGAATTTATCAAAGTACAAAATAGATTCTTCTAATTCTGGATGTTGACCTTGCACTGGTGAGTGTACTACGGAAATATTCAATGCATTAAGTATATTTGTTGTTGTGCCAACTTGTACTGTTGAGTGTATGATGACGAATTCAGCTTTTGTCTTTTTTGCATAGTATACTACATATTTTTCAAATTCAGAAGAATACGTAAAACAGATATGAAGAGTTTTGCAGGGAATTTCTAGAGCAGCATTGAAATCAGAATCGTTAACATCAATGATTTTAGTGATTAACGAGCCTTGTCTCTTTTGTAAAACTCTAAATACAGCACTTCCGACTTCACCATTTCCAATTATTAATGAATCGATCATTCTATTATTTTGTTACTGTTTTTTCTTTTCTTCCTACATACGGTGCATCAATTTTCATTGTTGCACGAACTTTATTGTCAAATGCAACGATTCTTAACAGATTACGAATTGATCTAGCAGTCTCGCCTTCTTTTCCAATTATTTTTGGAACATCTTCTTGTGCGACTGAAACAGTGTATAAAACACCCATCTCATCAACCGTTCGAACAATTTTTACATCATTCGGTTTCGATGCTAAATTTTTGATAATAAGTTCGAGAAAATTCTTCTCGGGATAATTGTCATTCATATTCGATATTTCTAACTATTAATAATAGATACTCATACGACAATGACTATCTTTATTCATATTGTACTATGTAAATACAAAATTGTAAATATGAAAGAATCATATCAATTCTGTTCACATGTATGAAATAAATTATAAATAATGTATAAATCCATATCTATACTAGTCTGATTCATCAGACGTTATCGCAGAAGCTTCAGATATCAATCTCATTGACAATTGAAGTTAACTTCACATAGAAACTAATAATTTTAATTTTTAGGTTGTTCGCAATATTCAGTGTATTCTCTAGGAAATGATCTCGGAGTTGAAATTGCTACTTGTCGACGAGTAAAATTAATACCTATTTTTTCAAGTTGCTCTCTTGTGTTATAGAAAATTTCAAATATAGTATTTGGCTTTTCTTTTCTATCAAAGTTAGTAGAAACGACTTTGCTTGATTCTTTTTTACCCCAGCCCGTTCCTAAATTTTGATTTTCTTGACTAGCGTAATAACTGCAATCCGTGTTATTAGTCGTATTCGCACCTGTTGCTGTGTATGACGTTGTCCCCCAATATGGATATACTGGAGTATATGGATAGTTGGGATATCTAGGGTATGCGGGATAATATGGGATATATTCTTTTATGATAGTCGGTTGATATTTTTCTTTTTCAGTAAAAACCGCTAATCCAAGTATACCTAGATTATTTCCTTTACTCATTCTTTTTCGATATGATTCATCAGGTGACGAAAAAAAGAATTGAGCGACTTCGTTGTCATTCACTCGCCAACCATTCACAATCATCGAATCATACCCATTGATGATATAGCCTCGTGAATCGAATGAAGCGTCTTTTCCATCGATTACAGAAAGACCGTCAATAGTTAATACGAAAAGAGCTTTCTCTGATGAGTTATTTCGCAATTTAATTGAGAATGTCGAATTTTTTCTACCTTCGACATATGTTTTATTTTGATGAATGTATTCTTTGATGTGTTTTCCATGCACGAATACTTCCATTTCGTAATTTTGTTTAATCATGTTGTTAGGATTTCATGCCTCCTCTACAGAGGACTTCTACCTATGCTGATTAACTTCAATTGTTAATGAACTTGCTATTCTGAACTTTTGATAAGTTTGATATGTTCTTCTAGCCAATCTATGACTTCTTTTGCTCTGCAACTTCCGCATCTACCTTCTTTAAAAACATCTTCAGTTTTTTGATAAAGATCTGGAAAATCTTTAAGATCGCTAGTTTCACAATCACAACCATACCCTTTTCGAATATTCCAGATTGCTAATTTAGTTATTAAAATATCTATAAAATCTCTCATGTTAGTCCCATAATGATCTATACCATCTTGTATATAATATCATACCGTCATTAAAAATTTTTAGAAGCTCTTTTCGTTTTATTTCAGATTTAGTATGATCGTATTTTTCTTTCGTTTTGAGAAAGACATTGTCTTCTTTTAGAATAGCTTCCCAGCCTTTAATCATTTTATCTAAAATATCATTCCAGCGTTTATTATAATTAATATCTAATTTTTTAGAATCTTTATTCCATCTAAGATTCCATTGTTTCTCTTCTTTTTTGTTGAGCAAAATAATTGGATAACCACAATGTATTTTTCTAAGATGTTTTATGATTTTGATATTAAGTTTAGCATTTTCACTCCAATAACTCCAAACCATCGGATCATCATAACCGCGAAACATTCTTTGAAATCCCCATTTAATTGTGTATTTCATGTCATCGAGAGTAATCCAGATTCCATAGCGAACTTTCCACCAAGCATATTTGATATTTGCTAAGATAGGATGCTTCTTATTCCAACGCTTCTCAGCAGCCCATTTCTTTTTAAGATCTTCTAAAGAAAAACCATTTTGTTTTTCTTCTACTTCTTTATCAGAAACATTCATTTGTTTTAAAAACTTTTTTCCTAATGTGACTTTCATATATTTAATATATACTTATTTGTAAAAATAGTAAATGGACTGTGGGAAAATCGAATTCCCGCCTCTGAAGTGCAAGTTCAGAATGCTACCACTATCACCAACAGCCCTCCCAACAAAGTACAACTGTATATATTATACTACAGCCGTTAATGAAGGAGACGTTATATCATTTTCAAGAACTTGTTTGAAATTTGACGTTCTTCGAAAACGTCGTCTTTCTAATTTTCTGAAACTTCGACAAAGTAATTTTCCCAAGTATGTTGGATTGTCACCATTCAGTGCTAATTTATTCATAAAACTATTATCCTTTAATTGAACTGGTAGTCGTAATAGTAATTTAAAAAGTTCTTGAGTTGTGAATGCTGAAGCAATCATCGCATTTTCATTAGTTATTTCTGGAATATTCGCTCTAATTCGTAAAGTCAATACATTTCGATTTTCAAAAAATACCCAATACAACGCACTTTGTTGTTTAATTTTTAATTTTTGTAAATCTAATGCTATTTCATACGGACACACGAGTTTGTCAAATTCGTTATAAATAAATTTGACTGGCTCTATAGATGACATGTAATTAGTTTGAGAATCTGATTCTAAAATCGTTTTGCACAAACTGCATTTCTTTGTCCAATACGGATGAGAACACTCTGAATCATAATAATTTTCTCGTTTGATTGATGCTTCTTTGACGATATCACGATATGATTTTACTTGTGAAAGTTCTTCAGAATATTCAAAATCGTCTATAACTACTAGAGAGTCTTCTTTATTTTCTTCTTTAGTATTCTCTAATCGTTGTCGATATGCACGTTCTACTTCAGAAGGTCTTTTGTCAAGAACATTTATTTTTCGTATAAGTTTTCTTTTTTTTATAAGATGCAAAATTGATGTATGATCGATATCAAATTTTCTAGCAATCCAAAGAATCTTCCATCCTTTTTCTTCATATAACATGCTTGCTTCTGTAATTTCTTCAGGATTCAATCTATTTCGTAATTGTGACATAATAGTTAGGTATTCCAGCCCGTTTTTAATTTTTCTTGAGCTGCTATTTTTTTTAATATACGAACAGAATTTTTAATATCTGCAAGAGCATCGTGTTGTCGTCCTTCGAACTCAAGATTCAAGTATCTTAATGCTTTTTCGACTCCTCCGTTTAATGGAATATTTCGTTTACTCAATTCCCATGTTGCAATACTTTTTAGATCAATTGACTTATGTCCGAAAGGCCAGTCTCTATTGATTTTTTTATATTGTGCTCGTAAAAATGGAATATCAAAATATGCACCCCATGCTGCTAATCTATTTTTTTTATTTTCTTTTTTTTGAAATACGAAATTTTCAAACAATTCAAGAGCTTCAGACAATGTTGGACTGTGACTGAGAATATCTTCTGAAATTTTGTTAACTGCCATCGCCTTTTGATTGCGATGTGAGTCAAGAGGAAATATATATGTTGAAAATGAATCAATTTCTTCAAATTCATCATTGAGAAATATAGCACCAATTTGAATAATACTTCCAATATGACTATCTACATCAGTAGTTTCGATATCAAGACAAATTGTATCAAAAGAGAGTTTCATGAAGTATTAAAAATTTATTGATAACTATATTATACCATACTATTCACATATTGTAAAATATTATTCCAATATGGGATATTTTAATGCTAATTTTTTGATAAAAATTCTATAATAGTCTGTTAAGTATCTATTTTTAAGAGTTTCTACAATGATTGCTGCTATATCTTCACAGTCTTCTTCAATGAATCCCCTTGTCGTGACAGCGGGTGTTCCTACACGTATTCCCGAAGGATCAAGAGGGCTTCGTTTGTCATCAGGAATGACATTTTTATTAATAGCAATACCAACGTCATATAATAATTTTTCAGCTTGTTTGCTTGAAATTCCAAATGATGTTTCGACATCTAACAAAAGCAAATGATTGTCTGTGCCGCCTGCTATCATTCTAACATTTTCAAGTTTGAAAATATTTTCCATGGCTTTTGCATTTTTAAGAATTTGTTGAGCATACTCTTGAAATTTTTCAGATTGTGCTTCTTTAAAACAAACAGCTTTTGCTGCAATATTGTTCATATGTGGTCCGCCCTGCAAACCTGGAAAAACTGTTTTGTTGATTTTTTTGATAAATTCTTCATTTTCTCTTACAAGAATTATTCCCCCTCTCGGTCCTCGTAATGTTTTATGAGTCGTAGTTGTAATAATGTCAAATCCGAAATCAAACGGATTCACCAACGCTTTTCCAGCTATCAGTCCTGCTATGTGAGACATATCTGCGACAGTAATAGCACCGATTTCTTTCGCAATATCAACAAATTTTTTGTAATCTAAATTTCTAGGATATGCTGAGAAACCCGCTAAAATCATTTTAGGTTTTTCTTTTATCGCAAGATCTCGCAAAGCATCATAATCGATTTCACCAGTGTCGATATTTTTCATCTTGTACTGGATAAATCTAAAAAGTTTTGCTATTTCTGTTACAGGATGCCCATGTGTAAGATGTCCGCCATGCGACAAATCCATACCTAAAATAGTATCTCCGTGTTTCAATAACGAAAGATACGTTGCTATATTTGCTGGAGCACCCGAATGTGGTTGCACGTTTGCAAATTTACAATTAAACAATTCACATGCTCGTTTGATAGCAAGATTTTCAATAACATCAGTATGTTCTTGACCCGTGTAATATCTTTTACCAGGATAACCTTCGGAATATTTATTAGTGAAACTAGATGACAATGCTTCTCTGACTGCTAATGAAGTATAATTTTCAGAAGGTATTAGCTCAATTGTCTGCTGCTGTCTTTCTTCTTCTGCAATAATTTCTCTATACACATCAACATCTGTAGTCAAAACATGTGAATATTTCATATAAGTTTTCTACAAGCTATTTCAATTTTATTGAATAGTTCTTTATTATCTGTTAATACTGTTTTTGTTTTATCAAGACCCGTTCCGATTTTTTCATTTTCAAAGAAAAAAGAAATTCCTTCTTTTTTAATAATTCCTTTTTGTGTTGCGAATTCAAGAATATCATTTGCTTTTGAGATGCCTTCTCCGAATAAAATATCAAATGAAGTTGTTTTGAAAGGTGATGCAAGTTTATTTTTTGCAATTTTAACAGAAATTCTACTACCAACGATTTCTTCTCCGCGTAATAATCGATTCGAACGTCTAACTTCAATTCTCATAGAAGCATAAAAACGAAGAGCTCTCCCGCCTGTGGTGACTTCGGGATTTCCCCATGTTTGACCGATGGCCATTCGTACTTGATTAATAAAAATAATAGTACATTTTGCTTTTGAAGATATTGCTGTCAACTTTCGAAGAGCTTGAGACATCAATCTCGCCTGAAGACCCATATGAGAAGCACCCATCTCACCATTAATTTCTGCTTGAGGAGTCAATGCCGCAACAGAATCAATGACAATTAAACCAATTTCTCCGGTTTTTACAAATTCTTCAACAACATCCAAAGCTTGCTCTCCACTGCTTGGTTGTGAAATATACATTTCTTTCGTGTCTACTCCTAGTTTTCTAGCATACTCTGCATCTAATGCATGTTCCGCATCTATAAATGCACATGTTAATTTTTGTTTTTGAGCTTCATGAACAATGTGCAAAGCAAGAGTAGTTTTCCCACTGCTCTCCGGCCCATAGATTTCAATGATTCTTCCTTTTGCAATACCTCCAACACCTAACGCAGAATCTAAACAAATAGAGCCAGTTGGAATGACTTCAACATTTACTTTTTTATCGCTATCTAATCGCATCACAACACCCTCACCATGCTTTTCTTCCATTTTCTCGATTGCTTGTTTCAGAGTTAATTTTTCTGTATTGATTGTTTTTTTTGCCATAAATTAATCTAATTTGATATTAAAACGATCTTTTTCGACTTTTTTGATAATTTGTTTATCTATTTTGAAATTGAATCGTCTTTTCAAAGTTTCAATAATCTTTTCTGGAATAGATTTTTTATTTTGTGTCTTTTTCGAACCATTCATAATAGTCATTTTTATTTTTTTCGTAGATAATATGTATTGGCAATCCTAATTTTAATCGATGCCAATTGTAAAGAATTCGACCAGTTCTTCCGTTGCAGTCTTCGAAAGGATGGATATTTTCAAAAAAAACATGAGCTTGTTTGCATGCTATTTCTTTTTCTTCAGTAGTTTCTAACTTATACGATTCAATCATTAAATTAATAAAATCAGACATCTGACTTTGAATAAGTTCAATTCCCAAATATTTTTTCAACTGTCCTCCAATCCACACTGAGCATACGCGATATTTTCCAGCGATGTCTGGACGAAGTGACTGCATTAATAATTGATGAAGTCTCAGAATATCTCTTTCAAATAACACTTCCAGTCGCATGATATACTCCCAAGCAAGAAGAGAATCTCGAAGAGCTTTTTCAGAATACACATTTTCAATTGCATTCGATTCTTTTAAAAACTCACGTATTTCTAAGTCTGTTAACATTATTGTGTAGTTGTTGAACTTTTAATATTTTTATTTCGTAATGAAACACAAAGATCTTCAATTTGTTTTGTGCATTTTTCACATAAGTCAATATACGTTTTTTCTACAATTTCCTTTGTTGCTAACTCCGCAACCTTTTCAGTTCGAAATGGCGACAATGATGCAAGAGCAACATTTGCATTTCCGAGAGTCATACGTATTCTTGCTATTTCAATTTTGCCAGCAGCTCTATCACCGCCTGCTTCAAAATCAATTTTTTTACCACAAGTATCGCATATTAAATATTCTATTTTCATATTTTTTTATTTTTTTTGAGCCATGACTCTTCAGTACTCATAGTAATTGTAATTACATATTTATTCTTTGGTTTCTTAAGCAATGCTTGTATATCTGAAAGTGTCATACTATGTATTGCATAACACACTTTATCACACCATCGTCTTTTTAATATGTTTGCATCTGTTTTTTCAATAATGTATTTCATATTTTTATTTTGTTATTCAATATATATTTTAATTCTTTAAGTTCTTCAGCAGTTAATGCAATATTATTTGAAGAATATGCGTCTGTTATCGTCAAAATCCAACCACTTCCATGTGCTTCTAATTTGACTGATGATTGTATATTATGATTATGAATTGGACAATTTTGAGAAGTTATTGCACCCTGAAAACCATCTAATTCACATTTACAATTGTTTTTCATTTTGTTCTTTTGTTGTTTCATTTTCTTCAGCAAATGCTCGTATACTTTGACAAACGCTATCCAATGCTTTTATGACAGTATGCATTTGATTTCGTTGTGCTTCTACTGAAACATATGGAGTTAATTCTGTAATATATTTTTCAGAATTTTTGTCTAAAAATTTTACTTCTGTTAGTTTGTCATCAAACTTATTTATTTCTATGTTTAAATTGTTTATCACCTGAGCGAAAGAATTATGAATTTCTAAACAAACTCTTTTGACTATTTCAGTTGAAAGTTGTTTTTCCGTTGTCATATTTTTATATCATCTACTTTCTTTTTTTCATCTGTATCAATAATAGCACCCGCTTTCAATTCGTGTCGAACATATTCAACTGCTTCGTCAATCGTGCCAGCAATTGTTTTTGAAGTCCAATCTAAATGTTCGCCTTTTTTATTTTCGACCCAGAGCATCCAAAGATCATTTTGTCGAATGAATGCATGAAAAGGCATCTTCAAAAGTTGCTTGATATATTTTATTCTCGGAATGGCATTTTTTGGTTCTTTCATATTTATAAAAGTTAACTATTAATATATTCTATATTATACCATATTCATTAAAAAATGTAAACTATAAATTATGTCTTTCAGCATATAATCCCAACAAACAAGAATCTGTCATTCCATCATGTGGTTTTTTACTTCGTTCAGTTGCTAAGAAAGATTGCTCTGGAAAAAGTTGTTTTGCTACAAAAACACTTGCTTGTTTTGTGTTATCAGAATTTATATCACGAAACATTTCCTTTTGCCACGTTTTGGCATGAATGATATGATATGGTATTTTAAGAGCAGCTGCAATACCTATCATAAGACCATACGATTTTCCAAATGAGAATGCTTGCACACTTCCTAATAGTGGCATCGCATGACATTTTTCGATAATCATAATACTATTTTCTTTATATTTTGAAAGAAATTGTACAATTGTATTAATGTCATATTCTCCTTTCGTATCTGTTGTTCGCAAAACAGGCATGATAATTAATTCAATAATTTTTCGATTCTTCATCACACATATCGCACCTCCGAGACCATTGTCGATAGAAATATATTTCATATAATATCTTTATAATATTTTTTATTTTTTGCTATAAATGATTTATCTTTACAAGTTAAATCGTATCCAGATTTTTTCAAATACTCATATGTTTTTTTCAATAATTTTTTTTGCACTTCAAATGTAGCAAGTTTTCCGTTACCAATATGGCATTTATTATGATGAATTGTACTTGCATTAAGTGGACTTGATGAACTTCTTCCAAGAATATGATGTAAACTAGTCCAATTATTTTTCTCACACCAATCACAATCATATTTCCATATGAAAAGTTCTCTTGTTTCTGCTTTAAATGGATTTTTTAATATCATTTTTGTTGTAAAAGAAAATGTAATTCATTTTTATATTTTTCTATTTCTCTAACGTATCTTCCAATTCTTTTTAAATACGCTGGATGCTGCATATATAACGTTTTGATGCTCTTTTTTTGATTATCATACCACATAAAATGTTTAGCAACAGAACCTACTGCTACAATGAGTTTTGGATTCAAAAATTCTATTTGTTTTAAAAGAATCTTTTTTTCGATATCTGGAATAGACTCTGGAATGATATTATCAACAAACGGGCATTTGTAAACATTTGTAAAAGAAATTCGTGACCAATCTTCTCCATACACATCATTTATAAATATCCCGTATGTCCCACGAGATGATTTTAATGCTTTGATATAATACTCATTTAATTTGTCATATTCTTTCTTCTGATATGATTGTAGATATAATACATCACCTTCGACATCTTGTTTGAGCATTCCAGGGTTTTGAGCAATGAATAAAATGTCATTTCCTGCAAAATAACCAGGCATGATGCAATCTACAGAATTTTGAAATCTAGAAGTGTCATATTCTTTTAATATTTTTTTATTAAATATATCTAACTTTTCGATATTCATTGTTTTTTCTTATACTCGATTCCTCTATATTGTGGACGAAGAATCGGTAAGTTGGGTAGACTTCTCATCAATTGCTCTGGTAATTGAAACATCTTCTTTTCATGCAACAGATAACATTCGTTAGGATTGACATTATATAATACACACAATTTTTGAGCACTTATGAAATGAATATCTTCATCTTTCTCACTCTCTATCCAACCACCTACTACTATATATTTTTTCTTCATATTATTCATGTAATAATTTAATAAAATATGACACTCTTTTTTCAACTGTATGCTCTTTTAGAAGTTCATCTCTTTGTGCAAGCAGGTCTTCTCGATGCTCTTGAACAGAATTCCATCGTTCTTTAATTTCATTACCGTCTTTGACAATTAATTCAGTCGGAAAAAACTTTTCTGCTCCGACAATTTTTGAATCGCAATAGCAAAGACATCGATTCATTTGACTGACAAATACTCTAGCTGTCATGAGTCCGCGATCTCTTGCGAAATCTGGAACGATGTGAAGTGTTGCTTTTGCTCGTCGCATTAACGGATTTGCTGCCCAAAATTCACAATTTCCAGCAAATTCAAAATTTTTGAATTGTTCTGCAAATTGTCTACGAGCATCTGTTTCAATCCAGCTGCCAAATATCAATTTGTCGAAGGGAGCATCTTCCAATGGTTTGAAAAATTGCATTGCTTGTTCATTACGCCCATAAATATTTGCTATCAAAAGAAAATCCAAATCTCTTTCAATTGATTGCTGAATTTTTTGTTCATATTCTGAATGAGTAAAAAATGGAAAATAGATTTCAGTAGCAAATTTTTTCGGTGGTAATATCGCAGGATGCAACAAAATACATTCATTTTTCATTCTGTCAGTAAATCCGTCGAGAAACATGTCCAATTCCCATATAAATACTTTTTTATTCGCATCTAAAAATCGATTGATGAGAGTAAAAAGAATTTCATTTTCTAATTTACAAATATCTGGACGCGGTTGACAGATGAATGCGTCGTATTCAGAAGGATCGATAAAATCCCAAGATTTATTTAATTTTTTAATCTTACTATCCATCGAAATAATATCAGCGTAGCCAAGATAAATTTTCAATTTATCTAATTTTTTATTATGCTCTTTATTTTCCAATGTGATACCTACCCAATCGACTTCAATATTTTGTCTAGTTAATTCATTCAGAAAAGGTATAAAGACATCGACATATGTGTGTTTTCCAGAATACACATTATTTAACGGGCCCACATTGAATGCGGCTATTTTCATTGCATTTTGATTGAAATTATTAATTTCTCACCCATTGTTTGAATATCCATCATTTTTTGAATATGTAAAATCACACTTGCTACTATTTCTGCTTTTCTTTTTTCAATTCTTTTCTGTGCTTCGTCAAGTTCGATTTCAGTAGCAATTTTAATTTCATGCTCAATTGCTGATTTAATAAATTCAGGTAAATTATTCATATATTCTACTATTTTTAATTAATTTTAATGCTTGTTTCAATCCAGCTATAAAACCTTCCCGATACTCTTCAGGCATGTTATGTGAATTATTTTTACACCATTCTATTTCTTGTCGTATTATTTCTAATGCATCTTTTTTCTTCATTGTAATGCTAATTTATTTGCTAATTCTCTTGCATCTGAAATGTTATCCTCAATACTCTGATAGTCCCAAGTACTATATCGCCCAGTTAAATACACATCATGCTTTTGCAACAGAGTGCGATACTTCGATACTTTCTCAACTGTATTTTTTTCAATAATAGAATATGCTGGAGACATTAGAAGTCGTTGACTATCTTTTATTTTTGCATCATCAAAAATAAATCCATGCTTTTTGAGAGCAGAATCAATATCTAATAACGTAAACATGACATCAGTTCCAGTTAATGTTGAAACTTCGACGTAAATACTAGTATCTTTTTTACTCGACATATGATTGTAGTATCCAACTCGATAAAATGGAATTTGTTTGTCAGGCACGTATACCCAACATTTATCTTTGATGATTGGAGAAGCATCTCCTTCATATGTAATATTGTACACATTTACATCAACACTTCTTAGATTTAAGTCATCTTGATTAGTCAATTTAGTAAATAGATTCAATGGCAATGTACTCACAAGTGTTTCGTACGTAATTGTACGTTTATCAGTCGTCACTATTTTATTCTGAAGATTAATATTTAACACTGTTTCATTGAGTGAAGCAATCACTGGTTTTTCTTTAATAAATGCATCGACTAATCCTTGTATTCCTGAAGTTGGAGAGTATAAAAAAGTATTATTATAGCCAAACTCTTTTTTTGTTTTAAAATTTTCGATGACTTCATCAAATGCAACTTTTGGGATAAATCTTTTCATGCCATCTGCTGAAATATTTTTCAACTTAGTCCAATAAAGTTTTTCATTATACGGCTTGAAGAAAATATCTGTAATTTTATTACCAAATGCTCTTCTTGCTAACTCTTCAAAATTATCAGCATCTTCTGTTGAAGTCGATTCCCAAAGATCTGTCAAACAATCAATAAAAGTTTCTTTATCTAATTGATGAATATTCGCTTGAAATGGGTAATCAATGATTTTAGTAATATTTCCATCTTCATCAGTCATAACAATTCCAGCTTTTCTTTCGTATGTTTTGAATTTACCAGTTGCATGTTTGGCTATTAATTTTTCAATATATTTTCGAATTTCAGGATTTTTGAAATGTAGAAAATGACCAGAATAATCAAAAATTGAATCACCCACTTTGAAAGATTTGCAAAGACCACCCAATCTATCTGTTTTTTCAATAATCAAAGAATCATACTTTGGATAGAAATGACTAAATGCGATTCCGCTGATACCACCACCAAGAATAAGAGTATTCACTTTGTCCATAGGTTTATATTATACTATATTATTCATATCTTGTAAAGGTATTCCAAGAAATTTTGAAATTTCAGAAAGTTCCCATTCGAGATCTTCTGAATCAGTGTCTAATACAAGAACTTGACATCTTGTTTTTGCTGCGAATTCTCGATATTTTGCTTTAATAGCAATTAGTTGATCTTTTGTCCAGAGTTCATCTTCGAGTTTGTCATTTTGTTTCTGAAGAATTATGATTTTTGTGCCAAGCTCTGCAAATAATTTGTCAAATTCCCAAATCTTTTCTTCATTTATTTTTCTGAATAATGTGCCATACACAAACTCTGACGGATAAAATCTATCCATAACAATACTAAAATTAACTTGTTTTGCGAACTCATAGAAAAAATTAAGCTGGAGAAGATGAGCTTGTTTCAATATCTCGGGAGCTATTTTTTCGATATGAATACGCTCCTGTTTGACTTTAAAATATTGATAATCTGGAAGTCTTTTTGCTAGAGCGGTTGCGATTTCTGTTTTGCCGCAATTATCTACTCCGCACATTAAAATTAGTTTTGACATATTATTATAGATTTAATGTTAATTGCTTTGCTTTCGCTTGTTTTTTCATCTTACGTTCAAGTTGACGTTTGTCATAGTCTTCTTGTCTTTTTTTTCTCGCTTCTTCTCGTTCTTTTTTCATGTTGAGTCTTTCTTCTTCACGTTTTATTCGTTCAGTTTCTTTTTCTAATTTTTGTTTTGCTCTCTCTTCAAGCAATTTTGTTCGTTCTTCTTTTCTCAATTTGCTAGCTGCTTCTCGTTCAATTTTTTTCTGAACTCGTTCTTTTGCAAGTCGTTCGTTTTCTTCTTTTTTGCGTAATTTTTCTAATTCTCGAACTTTTCTTTCTTGTTCTGCTAGTGAGTATTGTGCCCAGTCTTCAGCTGGCCAGACGATTTGTAGAATTCGAAAAATAGGTCCATATATCTGAGTGTCCCAATAATATCTTCTATCCCATTTTCCATCAAAATCATCTATATGAGTTGCTATTTGTTTGGGTGTTGCTTCTGAAATGACGTAATCTATTCTAGTTCCCCAAGCATCAGCTTCTTCACTAGGTTGAAGAATTAGTCCTTTCTCGACCATTTTTTCTGCTAATAGAATATGTGCTGATTTTGTTACATACTTATATGTTGGTTTTGAAATTCTAGTACTGATAACAAGATCTTCTTTTTTGACTTGAAGAGTTTCATCAAAAATATCTTTTTTTAATTTTTCAAGCCAGTGTCTGATATGTTCTAATTCTCTATCTTCAAATGTAATCATTTTTGAAAGTTCTCTCATAGCTCTTTTTGTGATACCAATTGTATTTTTCTTGACGTCTTCAAGACCTTTTGAGAAAATCATGTCTGTTTTTTGACTATTAAGCCACATCATCGTTCCAGAATATCTTTTCTTGTCGACCATAATCATTTTTCGATATGCTTTCTCATATTCGAGATGGACGATATTTGTAGTCAATGAAAATGCTTTATTGAGAGATTGTTTAAGTCGTATATTTACTTTTTCAGTAAGAGTATCAATGTCATCATTTGTGCCTGGAATTGGAACAAATGCTGAATCCGTATCTGCATAAATTGTCGCAAAACCTGATATTTGTTGAATTATTTCTGATGATGCTTTATTCAAAAATTGACCAGTTATTGTAATTGATTCTGCAATATTCTTATTGAAGTATCGAGAGCTTCTGTCAGC
>Ga0209210_1001446_pt1 | contig 19835 bp, 19 predicted proteins | sample RifGroA1_FD_183991 | JGI IMG/M metagenome (GOLD analysis project Ga0209210, IMG submission 183991) | Contaminated groundwater microbial communities from Rifle, Colorado, USA - Rifle Groundwater A1 (SPAdes) (version 2) | ecosystem: Environmental > Aquatic > Deep subsurface > Groundwater >...
AAGCCCGAGCCGAGGAAGAAAAGTGTTCCCAGGACGAGTATGACGAGTATTACGATAACTTCAATCATAAGTTGCTCCTCTGTGAATAGGAAGTTCAGTCTTTTTGTATTATACCACAATATAAATAAATTGCAAGAAAGAAATTCGTCCTTTGGAGCGCCATCGTCCTGAATTCCGTCAAGGAAGTCGAGGGCGTCGGCATGACACTCGCGCTCTACGGCTTGACGGCGGTGCAAGTCGCCCTCTTCGACTCGATGGAGAAGGTTCACCACTGGCATCCGCAGCTCAACAACGTGAAGGTCTCGACGCCCACCTGGGCGCGTTCCATTGGATTCGGAGTGCGCATCGGCGCGCAAGGTGTTGCCACTCCGGAGCGAATTGAGCGTTGCGCCAAGCAAATCGCCACCATTTTAGGTCCGTTCGCACGGCATGCGCAGAAGCCACGCGTACCTCTAGGTATCGAGTTCGGGAGTTGAAATCAAAGCCGTTGGCACCACAATTGGTGCCAACGGCCTTTTGCTTGTTCTATTTAAAAATTACAATACCTGCGACTCGCTTACGATTTTAGCATCAAGCTTTTCTTTAAAACTTGACATAGGCATACCCACGTCAGGCGACTCTTGTTTGATGATGTCGATGATTTCATCCAGATTGTCGGTGATGGTGAAGAGGTCGAGGTCGCCGTCGCTGATGGTGCCGCGTGCGAGCATGTTTTTTCTCATCAAATCCTTGACGGGATTCCAGTAAACGCTTCCGACGCAGATGAGCGGCACATTCAGTATTTTCCTCGTTTGAATGAGTGTCAGGATTTCAAAAAATTCGTCCAAGGTGCCGAAACCGCCGGGGTAGAATATAAAGACCTCCGCTCCGAAAGCCAGACACACTTTCCTAGCGAAGAAATAATAGAAACTGACGCTTTTGGTAATATAGGCGTTGACCGGCTGCTCATTGGGCAGCTTGATAAGAAGGCCCAAAGAATTGCCGCCGGCCTCAAAAGCGCCGCGATCGGCCGCTTCCATGATGCCCGGGCCGCCGCCCGAGACGACCGAGTAGCCGAGTTCCTTGACCATCCGGCCCGCCAGCGTGCGGGCGCTCTGATAATAAGGGTTGTCTTCCTTGAACTGGTTCGAACCGAAAAAGGTGACCGATTTCGGGAACTCTTCCAGAAAAGCGAAGCCTTCCGTGAACTCGCGCGAGATTTCCGCGATCCTCTCGCTCGTCACTTTGTGCATCTCCGCGCGGCTCAAAGTCTTGGCCATGATATTTTCGGTTGATTCTTTCATGGGGCTATCATATCATATAGATATTAGGCTCATAAAGTAATCGAACATATGAATCCCATTAGAAATCTAACTCAATATTGTTTAGCGTAGATGTGATATTATAAAGACTTAATAAAAATAACTTCTAACGGGATGAAAAAATTGACGAGAAACCAAGGAATTGCGGTTTTTGCGGGTATCGGCATGCTGGTCTACCTGTTCTTCTCGGGCCCATTGATGAATCTTTTTAAAACCCCTAACGTCGAAAGCCAAAACAATCAAATGCCCACCACCGGATTTAGCGCCAGAGAAATCACCGTCGGAGAGGGAACCATCGCCGAGCGCGGCGACCGGCTGACCGTCCATTACGTCGGCACCTTGCCCAACGGGCAGGTCTTTGACAGTTCCCGCGACAGAAACACTCCCATCACCTTTGTGCTCGGCGTCGGCCAGGTTATCAGAGGCTGGGATGAGGGAGTGTTGGGCATGAGAGAGGGTGGTAAGCGTATTCTTACCATCGCCCCGGACTACGGCTATGGCGCGGAGAGCGTCGGACCGTTGCCGGCCAACTCGACTCTCGTCTTTGAGGTGGAACTCCTGAAGGTTGAAAAGCCGTAGAGAATAACATGCATCACGCGTATCTATTAATTGGAGACTTCGCCGAAGCGGAGCGGTTTTTCCATTCGTTCTGGGCGGAGCGGGGAGAGGTCCTGCGCGGCTCGCCGGATTTTTTCCCGTTTTCGGTGCCCGTTTTCGGCATTGATGAGGCCCGGGCGCTCAACGCCCAGGCCGTCCGCAAGGCTTTCGGGGCCAGAAAAATTTTCCTCATCTCTCCGGAGCGCATTACCCGGGAAGCGCAGAACGCGCTTTTGAAAACTTTCGAAGACCCGTACGAAGCCACCCATTTCTTCCTGGTCGCCAGGGGAGAAGAACTGATTTTGCCCACTTTGCGCTCGAGGATGCAAATGGTCAAGGTCGGGGACTCCGTCTCGCTCGGCAAGCCGGAAGCGGCCCGATTTCTGTCACTCCCGCTTAAGGATCGCCTGAACTTTGCCAGGAAATTCGCCGAAGCGGAAAAGAATTTATCCGCCTTTCTCGATGACCTGCTCTCGGCCGGTAAAAAGTCCGGAGCCTCGCCTGAGAAAATCAAAAATATTTACGAGGCCCGGCTCGTCAGCGATGACCGGGGTGTGGCGTCGAGGCTCATTCTCGAACATCTCTCCTTGGTCTTACCCTGAGCTTATCGAAGGGTGATATAATTAGTTCATGGCATACGATTTCTCCGAATTCAAAAAGTCCGGCGCCGGAGCGGTGGAATGGCTCAAGAAGGAATACTCCGGCCTCAATACCGGCCGGGCCATGCCGGCCCTCTTGGATGCCGTCAAGGTTGAAGCTTATGGCGCCAGAACCGGTATCCGCGAATTGGCCACCGTTTCGATTGAAGACCCGAAGACCTTGCGCGTCGTTCCTTGGGACAAGTCGGTGGGCAAGGATATCGACCGGGCGGTCAGAGAATCAAACCTCGGGCTTTCGGTCTCGCTCGATGCGGATGGTTTGAGGCTTTCTTTTCCTTCCTTGACCGCCGAGCGGCGGGCGGTGCTCTCCAAACTGGCCAAGGAAAAACTGGAGGAAGCCCGCATCACCGTGCGCACCGAACGCGAAAAGATTATAGGGCAGATTGATAGATCCGCTGATTTAAGTAAAGATGAAAAATTCCGCCTGCGCGAACAGCTGCAGAAGCTAGTCGATGACGTGAACGGCTCTCTCCAGGACCTTCATCTGAAAAAAGAAAAAGAAATAACCGAATAAGACCGAATGTCGCTACTAATTTTCCTGATTATTTTAAGCGCGCTCATCATCGTGCACGAGCTCGGCCATTTCCTGGTGGCCAAGTATTACGGCATCCGGGTCGATGAATTCGGTCTGGGTTATCCGCCCCGCGCGGCCAAACTCTTCTCCTGGAAGAAGACCGTCTTCACTCTGAATTGGCTGCCATTCGGCGGTTTTGTAAAAATTTTTGGAGAGAATCCGTCCGAAGAAGCCAAGCCCTCCCCTTGGAAAGATTCCGAAGAAGCCAAGCCCTCCCCTTGGAAAGATTCTAAAGGGAAGGGTTTGGCTTTAGACAGCTTTCAGACAAAGAATCGTGGCATCCAGGCGGCAGTCTTGGTCGCCGGGGTGGTCGGCAATTTTCTCTTCGCCTGGCTGCTCATTTCCTTCGGCTTCATGAGCGGCCTGCCGTCGCCGACGGGACTGGCGTTGCCGATCGAGAATCCCCGCACGGTCATCACGGTGGTGGTGCCGGGTTCTCCGGCCGCTCAGGCGGGGCTTAAAAGCGGGGACGCCATAGTCTCGATGTCGCGCGGCGACTCTTACGCCGAGCTTTCTCCCGAGGCTTTATCCGAATTCATTGCCCGCTCGCTTGAACCGATTACTTTATCCATCGAAAGAGGGAAGACTTCTTTTACCAAAAATCTCGCGCCTCAGGAGGGCTTGATTGCCGGCCGCCCGGCGCTCGGCATTTCCATGGAGACCATCGGCATCGTCGACCTGCCGCTTCACCGGGCGATTTGGGAAGGTTTGAAGACCACTGTCTCGCTGACGCTCCTTACCGCCCGGGCCATTTTCAGTCTCATTTCGCAAGCCGTCATCGGTAGGGCCGATTTGGCCGCGGTGACCGGGCCGGTGGGTATCGTCGGCATGGTTGGCGACATGCGTGAACTGGGGTGGAACTACCTAGTCACTTTTGCGGCGCTTCTTTCCATCAATCTTTCCATCATCAATCTCATGCCTTTCCCGGCGCTCGACGGCGGACGCCTCCTTTTTGTCGGTATCGAGACCGTGACCAGGCGCCCTATTCCGTCGCGTTTCTTCAATGCGGTCAATACCGCCGGCTTCGCCCTGCTTATTTTCCTCATGATTCTTATTACTATCCAAGACGTGCGTAACATCTTTTGAGCCCGGCTTTGTTTTCTAGCCGCTTTTCGGTAGACCCCCACACCTAAAATTAGGGAACACCACGCCCTGTAAAACAACATTTGGGAAATTTTAGGTGTGGGGGTAGAATAGCGCAATGAAGCAAAGCCAACTATTCACCAAGACGCGCCGCGAGGCGCCGGCGGACGAAGTCTCGAAGAACGCAATACTCTTGACCTGGGCCGGTTTTATCAATAAAGAAATGGCGGGAGTCTACGACTTCCTGCCTTTGGGGCTTCGGGTGTTGAATAAAATAATCGGCATCATCCGGGAAGAAATGAACACTCTCGGAGCCCAGGAAATACTGATGAGTTCTTTGCAAAGGAAAGAACTTTGGCAGAGGACTGACCGCTGGGATGACGCCAAAGTGGATAATTGGTTTAAGACGCAATTAAAGGATGGCGGGGAACTGGGTTTGGCATTTACTCACGAAGAACCGATTTCCAATACGCTTGAACAGTTTGTCTCTTCCTACAAAGACCTGCCGTTTTCCGTCTATCAATTCCAGACCAAATTCAGAAATGAAGCCAGGGCCAAAAGCGGTATTATGCGCACCAGAGAATTTATCATGAAAGACCTGTACTCCTTCAATATCGACGAAGCCGCTCATCAAAATTTCTATGAAAGAGCCAAAGAATCGTACAGAAAGATATTTAATCGAATGGGCATCGGAGACAAGACTTATCTGACCGAGGCTTCTGGAGGCAGCTTCTCCGCCCGTTCCCACGAATTTCAGACCATAACTGATGCCGGAGAAGACACGATATTTATTACAAATGAAGGTAAGAAAGAAGCGGTCAATAAAGAAGTGGATGACAGGCAAGAGGCGGGCCATAAGGCTGTCGAGGTCGGCAACATATTCACTTTAGGGACGAAGTTTTCCGACCCGTACCTGAAGTTTAAAGACCAAGCGGGCAAAGAACACAACGTTTTTATGGGCAGTTACGGCATTGGACCGGCTCGAGTGATGGGCACTATCGTCGAAGTGCTTTCGGATGAGAAGGGTATTATCTGGCCCAAGGAGGTGGCGCCGTTTCGAGTCCATCTTATTTCACTTGGTCAACACTCGGTGTTAGCCAATGAGGTTTATCAGAAGTTACAGGCAGAAAATATCGAAGTGCTCTATGACGACCGCGATGCTCGTGCGGGCGAGAAGTTCGCCGATGCCGACCTTATCGGCATTCCTACTCGCGTAGTTATCGGCGACAAAGCTCTTGAATCGAAAATGCTCGAAGTTAAAGAAAGAAACTCTGAAGATGCTAAGATGATGACCTTAGAACATTTGATAAATGAACTTTCCAAGTCTTAAGAAATTAAAACGCCTATTTTCGCACGACGTCGGCATCGACCTGGGCACCGCCAACACCCTGGTTTATTTGCGCGGCAAGGGCATCGTCATCAACGAGCCGTCGGTGGTGGCGGTCAACCAGAAGACCGGACAAATTGTGGCCATCGGCACCGAGGCGAGAGCCATGCTAGGACGCACGCCCGGGCATATCCTCGCCATCAAGCCTCTCGTTGACGGCGTGATTTCTGATTTCGAAACAACCGAAGAAATGATCGCCTACCTTTTAAGCAAGGCGACTAGCGGTTCCAATAAAATTTTTTCCCCGCGGGTGGTGGTCGGTGTGCCGTCCGGCATTACCAACGTCGAGATTCGCGCCGTCCGCGACGCGACCAAGAATGCCGGAGCGGGGGAAGTGCACATCGTCGAAGAGCCGATGGCTTCGGCTATCGGTATGAGGCTCCCCGTCCATGAGCCGGTCGGCAACATGGTCATCGACATCGGCGGCGGCACATCGGACATCGCTATTATTTCCCTCGGTGGAGTGGTCACTTCCAAGAACCTGCGCATCGCCGGGGATAAGTTTAACGCCGACATCGTCGCCTATGTCAGAAACCAGTTCAAGATTCTTATCGGCGACAAGACCGCGGAGGGCATCAAGACTTCCATCGGTTCGGTGCTGCCGACGCACGCGCCGCTCGAAGCGTCGGTCAAAGGACGCGACCTGGTCACCGGATTGCCCAAGGAAGTGATTTTGACCGACACCGATATCCGGGAAGCGCTCTCCCAGTCGGTGGAAACTTTGGTTGAGGCCACGCGCGAGGTTTTGGAGGCCACTCCGCCGGAGATATTGAGTGATGTCATGCATCGCGGCATCTTCCTTTCGGGCGGCGGCGCGCTGATCAAAGGGCTCGCGGAACTTTTGGAAAACGAACTCAATATTCCGGTGCACATCGCCGCCGACCCGTTGACGGCCATGGCCCGGGGCACCGGTATTATCCTCGAGGATTTGGACAGTTTCGCCGACATTCTCATTGCCAATGAAGATGAATTACCTCCCAAGAAATAGGTCGAGAAGTAACCGTCACAAGCTGGTGCTGTTCCTGCTGGGGGTTTTGGCGTTCGGTGTGCTCGTTTTTTATCTCATGAACGGCGTCTTCATCTCTGCCGCCGCACCGCTCTGGCGGATGGAAAATGGCCTCTCGGGGGTCTGGGCCGGCGCCACGGAAATCTGGCGTTCGCGTCAGAGCCTGGTTTCGGAAAACGTGAGCCTCAAAGAAAGGCTCTCTTCGCTGGAGCTGGAACTGGCGGCACGTCCGCCCGCGCCGGAAGAAAACGGGGCCTGGCTCGCTCTGCTCAACCGGGAAGCGCAAAGCGACGGCCTGGTCGCCGGAGTGCTGGTCCGGCCGCCGAGGACTCCTTACGATATTCTCATCATTGATGCCGGGGAAGATGACGGAGTGGCGGCCGGCGCGACGGTGGCACTCCCGGAGGGGCCGGTTTTAGGAGTTGTCTCGGAGGTTTACGGCGGCACGTCCAAGGTCAAGCTGTTTTCCAGCGCCGGAGAAGAGACCAGCGCCGTGCTTGAGCGCTCAGGTCTGCCGGTCATTCTGGAAGGCTCCGGCGGCGGTAATTTCCGGGTAGCGGTGCCGAGAGAAACCTGGGTGGAAAAAGGTGACCGGATTCTTTCCGCCGACGTCTTTGCCCGCTTGCTCGCGGTAGTCGAGGAAATCAACGTCGAGCCGACCGATTCTTTCAAAGAAGTGCTTTCGCGCGGCCCGGCCAATCTTTTCAATATCCGCTTTGTCGTTATCAGACCATGAGTTACCGCCCCATAACCACCATTCTGCTCGTCGTTTCCATTTTTTTCCTGCCATACTGGTTCTACATCTCGGCACTCGTCGTAGCCATGGCCGCTTTCCCGCTTTATTGGGAAAGCATTTTGCTGGGGCTTTTGATTGACGTGTTGTACGGGGAAAGAATCGACTCATTCTCCGCCTTTCTCTTTTCCGCCGGTTTCCTGGCGTTGGCGGGCCTCTTAATACTTTTGCCTTTGCGGGCGCGCTTAAGAAGCCATGCATCCCATTAGAAGTCTAAACATATATACTCTAGTGATATATTATTTTATGAAATTTAATCGAAGTAACTTCTAACGGGATGCATAGGTACTTCCTCAAAAAAATCAGGAAACGTTTCAATCTCTCGAAACCGGTCGGGCGGAAATACCACGACATCAATCCGGAAGACATTTTTCTCGATTCAACCAACCTGCCCGGTTTCGAAGAGCATGCTCTTCAGGGACGGATTGAGCGCCCGATGGGCGGTGAGACTTTCACCGTGCTTAAAATATTCCTGGCCTGCCTGGTCATCGCGCTTTCCGCCAAACTCTGGTTTCTTGCCATCGTGGACGGCAAAGTCTACGCCGAGATTTCCGACAACAACCGGCTCGAGCAGACTCTCATTTTCGCCAACCGAGGCGTTATCAAAGACAGAAACGGTTTGGAGCTCGCCGGCAACGCCATCAAGGATGCCGGCAGCGACTTCGCTGCCCGCCTCTACGCTCCGATGGAAGGGCTCTCTCACGTGGTCGGCTATATCAAATATCCCCAAATCGACCGCGCCGGCTTCTATTTTGAAGAAAATTACCGCGCGCGTGACGGAGTCGAGCGCGCCTATGACGATAAGCTCAAAGGCACTAACGGTCTCAAATTGAAGGAAACCGACGTCTCGGGCAAGGTCACTTCCGAAAGTATCATCGAGAGTCCTCTGGACGGCGAAGTCATCACGCTCTCCATAGACGCCGAAGTGACGGAAGAGCTGCATAAAGCCGTTAAAGCGCTGGCGAATGAAAGGGGCTTTAGCGGCGGGGCGGCGGTTATCATGGATGTTAATTCCGGAGAGATACTGGCCATGACCAGCTACCCCGAATACAACCAGAACGCCTTGACTACCGGCATGGACCAGAAATCTTTCAACCAATTGCTTGAGAGCCCGAGAAAACCCTTCCTGAACCGTGTCATCGGCGGACTCTACACTCCCGGCTCCATCGTGAAGCCCATTGTTGCCTTGGGCGCTCTTAACGAAGGAATCATTTCTCCGGAGAAAGAGATTTTAAGCACCGGCTCAATCACGGTGCCCAATCCTTACGACCCCGCGAAACCAACCATTTTTAAAGATTGGAAAGCGCACGGCTGGACCGGCATGGAGGAAGCGCTGGCGGTTTCCTCGGATACTTATTTCTATTCGATTGGCGGTGGTTTCGGCGGTCAAAAAGGGCTTGGCATTTCGCTCATTGATAAGTATTTCCAGCTTTTTGGTCTCGCCGAGACCACGGGCATCGCTCTTTCCGGAGAGGCCGAGGGTGTCATCGCCACTCCGGAGTGGAAGGCCGAGAAATTTGATGGTGATGCGTGGCGCCTGGGAGACACCTATATCGCCGCCATCGGGCAGTATGGCACTCAGGTGACTCCTCTTTCGGCGGTGCGCTTTGTGGCAGCCGTGGCCAACAAAGGCAAACTGCTTAAGCCCTCCCTCCTGCTTGGTGGTGAACCAGACCCGGTCGAGCGCACCATCGTGTTTAAGGAAAAAGATTGGAAAACGGTGCACGAAGGTATGAGGAAGGGGGTCACTTACGGCACCTCGGTCGGCTTGAACGTGCCTTACGTCAACGCGGCCGGCAAAACGGGCACGGCCGAAATCGGTTCGGGCAAATCTTACGTCCATTCATGGTCGGTCGGCTTCTTTCCCTATGAGCATCCGCGCTACGCCTGGGCCGTGATTATGGAGAAAGGTCCGGCCACCAACAGTGTGGGGGCTACTTCGGTCATGCGCACCCTTTTCGACTGGATGAGCATCAACGCCTCTCATTATTTTGAATAGTTGCGTCAGGGGGCCGAGTAGAGTATCATATCTGCCAATAATTAAAAAATATGCACACCACCGAGCGGGAGTATTTGACCAAGGAGAAATTCAAAGAACTGGAGAAAGAATTAGGATATTTAAAGACGGTCAAGAGGAAGGAAATTGCGGACGCTCTGGAGTATGCCAAGTCATTGGGCGACCTCTCGGAGAACCAGGAGTACCAGGAAGCGCGCGACAGTCAGGCGGTTCTCGAGGACCGCATCAACCGACTCGAGCAGATTCTCAAATCCGCCTCGATTGTCTCGACCCAGAGCACCAGCGTTGTTTCGGTCGGCTCGTTTATCACCGTGGAGAAGGAAGTCGACAAATCTCGCAAGTCTTACTCGATAGTCGGTTCCGAAGAAGCCGATGCCGCCAAAGGCCTCATCTCGACCCGCTCACCCTTTGGACACGGTGCGATGGGTAAGTCTAAAGGCGACTCATTCTCCTTTGAGACGCCGTCGGGCACTATGTCCTACAAGATTATTGATATAAAATAGAAGAGTGGCATCATTAGAAGAAATACGTTCGGCAAGACTAGCGAAGCTAGAGCTCTTAGAAGGGCTTGGCATTAATCCATATCCGGCAACTTCACACCGCACTCATAGCAACGCGGAAGTCTCTAAAAATTTCAAAGAAGGGGAGAAGGTGACTCTCGCCGGTCGCGTCATGTCCTTGCGCGCGCAGGGGAAGATTATTTTCTTCGACTTTGACGACGGCACCGGCCGCTTCCAGGCTCTTTTGAAGAAGGGCGAACCTCTCTCGGCAGAACAATTTGAATTATTTGAGAAAGCTTTTGATATTGGTGATTTTGTAGAAATAAAAGGCGCGCTTTTTCTCTCTAAACAAAACGAGAAGACAATATTGGCGCAAGATTTAAGAATGCTTTCCAAGTCTCTGCGCCCCTTGCCCGAGAAGTGGCATGGTCTCCAGGATGTGGAAGAAAGGTTCCGCAAGCGTTACCTCGACACCCTCTCTAATCCAGAGGTCAAAGAGCGTTTTATCACGCGTTCGAAAATCGTTTCTTTGATTAGGCAGTTTTATCTGGACAAAGGTTTCGTAGAGGTCGACCTGCCTAACTTGCAACCACTTGCGGGGGGAGCCACTGCAGCGCCTTTCAAAACGCACCATAACGCGCTCGACATGGACTTCTATTTGCCTGTGGCCCAGGAACTTTACCTTAAGGAACTTCTGGCCGGTGGCTTCGAAAAAGTTTTTGAAATCGGCAAGCGGTTTAGGAACGAAGGCGTCGATACCTCACACAATCCGGAGTTTACCATGCTTGAAAGTAACGAGGCTTATGCTGATGCGGTAAGCCAGAGAGAATTTACCGAAGAACTATTTAAATACGTGGTCAAAAATTTGTTTGGTAAACTGCAATTCCAACATCAAAGCCAGACTATCGACTTGAAACCGGCTTTTAAGGTAATGAAGTATCCAGATGTTTCTGACGAGGAATATAAAAGGGAAATCCGCCCTAGCCTCGTACAACCTACTTTTCTCATCGATTATCCGGTTTCGTTCAACCCCTTTGCCAAGAGGAAGGAAGATAATCCGGAACTCATCGACCGCTTCCAGTTGGTTATCGCGGGAGTTGAGTTGGTAAATGCTTTCGCGGAGCTAAATAATCCCGTCGACCAGAAAGAACGCTATCTGGAAGAAGATAAGAAAGGGGCGAAAGGGGAGAAAGAAATCTCACCGTCGGATATGGAATATCTGGAAGCCATGGAATACGGCATGCCGCCGAACGGCGGCATCGGTATCGGCATCGACCGCCTGGTCATGCTTCTCACGGACGTTAAAAATATCAAAGAAGTAATCCTCTTTCCCACTTTGAAACCAAAGTAGTAAATGTCGCTAGCAAGCGAAAAGGGCGGGACCACGCGGTCCCGCCCTTTCTACATATTTAATTCATAATTATTTTTAAATCACATCTACATAATAACGCAACGGTCGTGGGCTTATTATGTAAATAGGAAAGTAACTATCCACACCCCTCACCACATTCTGTGATATAGCGGAAAATATGGCCAATTTCTCATGCTTATTTTTTATCCTTTATTTCGGTTTTCAGTTTTTCAACCAAGTCTTCGATGGTGGATTCACCGAGTTTGCCGAAGTCGCGACTTTCGACAGTCACTTTTTTACCAGAAACTTCGCTATCACCGATAACAAGGGCGTAGGGGACTTTCTCTGTTTTGAAATTTCTAATCTTCTTGCCCAATGTTTCGTCTGAGACATCAAGTTCTACTCTTATATTTGCGGCCTTCAATTTATCCATGACGGTCGTTGCGTAGGCAAAGTGGGATTCACCGATAGGGAGCACTTTAACTTGTACCGGAGAGAGCCAAGTTGGGAGAATGCCGTTAAAATGTTCCAGGAGCACTGCAGCGCATCTCTCAATCGAGCCGGTAATAGCCGAATGTATCATGATAATTCTTTCTTTCTCACCTTTTTCATTGATGCAAGTTAAATCAAAACGCTCTGGCAGGTTCATATCAAGCTGGATAGTAGCCACTTGCCATTCCCGGCCGGCGGCATTCATCGCCATGAAATCTAGTTTGGGTCCGTAGAGGGCAGCCTCACCCGGACCTTCGAAATAGTCCGCCTTTCTTTCTTCAGCAATTTCACGCAAAGAATTTTCGGCATGGTCCCAGATTTCTTTAGTGCCCAGATATTTTTCCGGAGTATTTGGGTCGCGGAAAGAGAGGCGTACTTTTAGGCTGAAGCCGAATGTTTTATAGAAAGTGTCAACTATATCCCAAATTTTAAGGAACTCATCCTTGATTTGGCTTGTGCGGCAGAAGACATGCGAGTCATCTTGAGTAATGGAGAGGACTCTAGTCAAGCCCCCCAGTTCACCAGACTGCTCGTCACGGTAAACCATGGTGGTTTCGGCGTAGCGTTGAGGCATCTGTCTGTATGAATGAGGCTTCCGGGCGAAAATTTGCGTGTGGTGCGGGCAGTTCATGGGCTTCAAAGCATATTCCTTGCCTTCACGTGAAGTAATTTTAAAGAGATCATCGGCAAATTTCTCCCAATGTCCCGAGGTGTCATAAAGGTCACGCTTCGTTATATGCGGGATAGTGACACGGTCGTAGCCATGCTTAGAGCGGAGTTCCCAAACGAAATTATCGAGCTCCTGGCGGACTATAGTACCCCGAGGAGTCCACATGGGGAGTCCGGGCCCGACCAAATCAGAAAAGACAAAAAGGTCCAACTCCTGCCCAATCCTTCTATGGTCGTTGTTTTCCAATTCAGACATAGGATATATCCTACAGGGCCTTTATCTTCTCGGCAATGAAAGAGGTTTCGCCTTTGCGCTTGCTGACTTTGCCTTTGATGGCGATGCAGGCTTGAGGTTCGACAAACTGGCGGAACTCGGTTAACACTCTGGGGAAGATAGCCACCTCAATCGAGCCCGAAAGGTCGGCCAATTTCATGAAGACCATGCGCTCGTTATTTTTGGTCAAGACGTCGCGCGCTTCCTCGACCATGCCGCCAATCACAGCGAGCGCTCCTTCGGGCATTTCGGCGAGTTTGGCGATGTTGCCGTCTTTGGCCAGGAGTTTGTCTTTATAAGCTTCCAGAGGATGACCGGAGATGTAGAGGCCCAAGAGCTCCTTCTCCCAGGCAAGTTTGTCTTTCATAGTGGCGGCGGGAGCGGAGGTTAAGCGCAGAGTGGGAAGACTTCCCGGGTCTTCCAACAGACCGAAGAGTGATTCTTGGTTGTCGGTCCTGCCCAGCCGTTCCCGGTGGTAGTTTAAGAGAGTATCAAGATTAGCGAGCAGTATTCCGCGCTCTTCGAAGTCATCGAGCGCGCCCGATTTGATGAGCGCTTCCACAGATTTTTTATTGAGATTTTTATCTTTGATGCGGTCGAGAAAGTCCGCCAGGCTCTTGAACTTACCGTTTGCTTTACGCTCTGCGGTGATAGCGGAAGAGATCCCTTGGCCGAAGTTTTTGATAGTGGTCAGTCCGAAGCGGATTTTGTAGCCCAGTCCAAGCCCTCCCCTTGGATTGCTCGGGTTATCCAAGGGGAGGGCTTGGACATTCTTTACTACGCTAAACTGCGAGAAGCTTTCATTGATGGAGGGCGGCAAAACACTGAGACCCATGCGCTTGCATTCCGCGACCATGATGCCTATCGTGTCAACATCGCCGGATTCGGCGGTTAAGACCGCGCTCATGTAAATGGCGGGGAAGTTGGCTTTGAGGTAGGCCGTGACGTAGGCGATGTGGCCGTAGCTCGCCGCGTGCGCTTTGTTGAAGCCGTAGCCCTGGAACGGCACGAAGAGGTCCCAGAGAGCCTCGGCTTTATCGGGCGTCATGCCGCCGTGTTTGATGCAGCCATCGACGAAGAGAACGTGCTGCTTCTTCATCTCTGCCGGGATTTTTTTGCCGACTGCCTTTCGGAATTTATCGACTTCGCCCCAAGAATAGCCGGCCACCTCAATTGCCGTCATAAGAAGGTCATCCTGATAAACCAGCACTCCGTAAGTGGTAGCGAGGAAATTTTTCATTTTTGGATGAAGGTAGGTGGCCGGTTTCTTGCCGTGCTTTCTGGCAATATATTCTTGGATGTTATCCATGGGGCCCGGGCGGTAGAGCGCCACCATGACGTTAATGTCGTGAATAGTGTTCGGTTTGAGATCGATAAGTGAGCGTGTCATACCGGAGCCGTTCAATTGGAAGGTGCCTTCAGTTTCGCCGCGCGCGAGCATGGCGAAAGTCTTTTTATCGTCGAGTGGGATGTTTTCGATGCGGATTTCTTTCCCTTCGATTTTCTTGATGCGCTCCAGAGTGTCGGCGATGATGGAGAGATTGCGGATGCCCAGGAAGTCGAATTTCAAAAGCCCCGCCTCTTCGATGGAATACATGTCGTACTGGGTGATGATTTTCTGCTCGCCCTTGGTGTCGTACTGGAGCGGAGTGTAGTCGGTCAAAGGCCCGGGCGAAATAATGACTCCTCCGGCGTGTACCGAGATGTGGCGGGCGTTGCCTTCAATTTTCTCCGCCATATCCATGACGGTTTTCGTGTCCGCGTCTTCTTCATAAAGCTTTTTGAGGTCCGGATTCTCTTTCATGGCGCGTTTGATGGTCATCGGGAAGCCCTGCGCGCCCATGGGAATCAGTTTGGCAATCCGGTCGCCGACCGCGTACGGGAAATTCATAGCCCGGGCCACGTCGCGTACGGCGCCACGGGCCATCATGGTGCCGAAGGTGCCGATTTGGGCCACATGGTCGACGCCGTATTTCGAACGGGCGTAAGCGATGACTTCGTCCCGGCGGTTGTCGGCGAAGTCCATGTCGATATCGGGAGGAGAAGGTCGGTCGGGATTTAGGAAGCGTTCGAACGGCAGGTTGTATTCCAGAGGATTGATGTTGGTGATGCCTGCAAGATAGGTGATAAGCGAGCCGGCGACCGAACCTCGGACGTTGGTGAGAATACCATGCTCGTGAGAGAAGCGCAGAAGGTCGGAGACCACCAGGAAGTATTTGGCGTAGCCCTTGTCTTTGATGATTTTCAATTCGTATTCGGCGCGTTCGATTTCCTCCGGCGTTTTCTTAAGGCCACGGACACCGAAACCTTCATAGACGATTTTCTTTAGTGCTTCATCGGGGCTTAAGCCATCTTCGGTCTTAATGTCGGGGAAGACCCATTTGCCCAGCTCAATAGTGACGTTGCATCGTTCGGCGATTTTTGCAGCGTTTTCCAGTACTTCGGGCCGGGACTTGAAGTCCTTCTTGACTTGTTCCGACGAGACGAAAGAGAGGTCCTCTTCCTCATCGAAAGAAGCGCCGCCTCCCTGCGAATAGCCTTGAATGGAGAGAAGCATGTCGCGTACCGGCCGGTCTTCGGGATTAAGATAATAAACGTCATAAAAGGCCACAGCCTGTTCACCCGCCGGTAATTTGTCCAGGTCCGCAGGCTTCACTCCCAGATAAAAATCGGAGCCGAACACTTCCTTGTACCAACTGTCCTCGCTGGCGACGGCGATGAGGCCTTCTTTGTATTGCTCCGCCAGTTCCCGGTCGATGCGCGGCTTGTAATAGAAGCCTTCAAGGTATGAGGCGGAGACTAGTTTCAAGAGATTGTGGTAGCCGGTATTGTTCTCGGCCAGGAGCACCAGCCGGCCGCGGGTATTATCGATTCGGGCTTCTTTGTCGTGACGGGTGCGCACGGCGACGTAGAAATCAACACCGATAATGGGCTTAATGCCTTTCTCCCGGCATTCCTTGTAGAACTCTATGGCGCCGTAGAGGTTCCCGGAGTCGGTGAGCGCCAAAGCCGTCATGCCGGCTTTTTTGGCTCTGGCGACCAGTTCCGGAATTTTTGGCAGAGCCTCCAAGAGGGAGTAATGGGAGTGGGTATGGAGGTGTACAAACTTGGACATAATCAATAGTATAACCCCCACACCTATCTTGCTCATAGTGTCTTGTTGCGACTTTATATTTTGAAATAACCCTGCTGTCTGTTTAAGTTTGACGTACTTTGCCAAATATGGCGAAAACACAATTTAGAGCAATGACAAGATAGGTGTGGGGGTATAATATAGCCAAGATTTCTGAACTAATGACACACATTGTAGGGATAGACGAAGCGGGGAGAGGTCCTTTGGCCGGACCAGTGTCGGTCGGCGCGGTGCGGGTTCCGAAAAGTTTCAACAAAAAGTTCTGGAAAGGCATCAAAGATTCCAAACAATTAACACTTGAAGAGCGGGAACTCTGGTTTGCTCTGGCACAAGAGGGCAAGAAGAAGAAAGAATTGGATTTCGCCGTCTCACTCGTCTCGGAGAAGGTGATAGACAGGCACGGTATCGCTTATGCCATCCGTCTTGGTATTAAAAGAGTGTTGAAAAGTCTTGGAACTTCTAAAACAGAATCACAAATCTTTCTCGACGGCGGCATCAAAGCGCCGATTGAATTCAAGCATCAACTCACGGTGATAAAAGGGGACGAGAAAATTCCAATCGTTTCGCTTGCCTCTATCTGTGCCAAGGTTGTGCGTGACAGAAGAATGGTCAAGCTTTCCAAAAAATATCCGGAATATGACTTCGATTTACACAAAGGCTACGGTACGCTTATTCATCGCCAAGCTCTTAAAAAATACGGCTCAACGGAGCTTCACCGACAGAGTTTTTTGAAGAACCTGCCTAACGGCAGGCTTGACAGTAGCAAAATAGGGTAGTATAATAGAGAGCAGAAGGAGGTGGGTCATGACAGACCCCCAGAAAACCAGTTTCGTTCTAGGTATGATCTGGAAGATGAATGAGAAGCAGGAAATCGAATTCCTGGTTCTCGATGTCATTTCCACTCATCCGGCGACTGGCCGTAAGAGTGAAAACCAGACCAAGTTTCCGGGCGGTAAGAATCGTATCCCGGACGAGCCTCTCGACGTTATGCTGCGCCGGGAGATTCTCGAAGAGACCTATTTGGCCTGTCTCCCAGACAAGGCCAGACTGGTTTGGCAGAAAGAACTCCCGGTAGCCGGGGGTGAACAGCATACTAAGTACGGTTATCTTCTTGCAGAGAAGGATTGTCGTGGCGAACTTCGCAAAGAGCGAGTCAACGATAATGGCGATGACATGTCGCCGCCTTACTGGGAACCGCTCTGGTCTCTCAAGTTCAAGCTTTTCGGCGGACATCAGCCTGCGTTGTTGGCTGCCATGGCTCATCTCAATCTCCCATAGTCCTCGGTTCTGTAGTTAGGGCCGGTCTTCTCATGAAGACCGGCCCTTTCCTTTTATCAATTTAGCTGGTAAAGTAACGCCATGACAGTACGGATGAGGCATACCAGGTCGCATACCAACAACAGGCGCTCTCACCACGCGCTTGCGAAGCCCGCTATTTCGAAAGATGAGTCGGGCAATGTTTATTTACGCCATCGTCTTTCGTCTATAACTGGTAGTTATCGGGGCAGGAAGGTTATAGACTTCTCGGCCAAGCTCGACCGTATGGCCAAGAGGACGAAGGAAAGAGAAAATGCAAGATAATTTCTAATTAGGTTAATTAGGAATTAGAATAATTAGGTCAATTTGTTTACAGTTCTTTATGTCACAAAGGCATCTTTCTAGGTCAATAGTGCTTCAGACCCTGTTCGAGTGGGATTTTGAAAAGCTTCCCGTCCCTGAAATCTATCCTATATTCGAGAGAAATATCGCCGAGTTTGCGCCAGGCTCAAACGATCGTCCGTTCATGGAAGCCTTGCTTAAGCGCGTACTGGAAAAGAAGAATGATTTGAACACTCTGATCGAGAAAGCGGCGCCCGACTGGCCGCTCGACAAGATTTCTCCCGTTGACCGCAACATTTTGAGAATCGGGCTCTCCGAATTGCTTTTCGCTGACCGCAAAGAAGTGCCGCCGAAGGTGGCTATTAACGAGGCCATCGAGCTCGCTAAGACCTTCGGCGGCGATACTTCCGGCAGGTTCATTAATGGCGTCCTCGGCGCGGTTTACAAGGAAATGGGCGAGCCGGGCAAGTTCGACCAGCCTAAACCGAAGAAGGCTTACGGGAACGTACCATTCGACAAGCTGCCGGTCGAGAAGCTGGCCGGGGCGGTGGTTTATGCCAAGCACGAAGGCGGGATTTATATGGCCTTAGTACATGACGTCTTCGGCCATTGGACTCTTGCCAAGGGTAAGATTGGCGACAGTCGAGAGACCGCTAACGAGACTCTGGAGGAGGGTTTGGTGAGGGAAGTCCAGGAAGAGCTGGGTGTCCCAGTCAAAATTATCGAAAAGCTCGGCGAGAACTCCTACTCGACCTTCCACCCGGAGAAGGGGAAGATTGTAAAGCATGTCACCTATTTCCTGGCTGAAGCGCCCTTCAAGGAACTGACTCTCGAGAAGAAAGAGGAGAAGGGTGGTCTCGACGATGTCAGGTGGTTCAAGCTGGCCGACATCCTTGATTTGAATTTCTATGATGATATCCTGCCTATCGTGACCAAGGCCCTGACCCGGCTCGCCGAATCGAAATAACATGGATCCCATTAGAAGTTCCGAAAAATATGAAATGAGTGTAATCTTCTTTACAAGGAATGTTATTAGAAGTAACTTCTAACGGGATGGATTTTTCCAAATTTGAAGAAAAAGCGGGGATAATGTTTGCGGATAAAAATCTCCTGAAGCAGGCTTTCACCCACCGCTCATACATCAACGAGAACCGCGGCTCCAACCTTGAGCACAACGAACGCTTGGAATTCCTGGGCGACGCCGTCCTGGAGCTCGTCATCACCGACTATCTTTATAACCGGCTCAAAGAGGCCGACGAGGGCGAACTGACTTCGCTCAGAAGCGCCTTGGTCAATGCCGATACCTGCAGCCGCGTGGCCCAGCTTCTCGGAGCCAATGAATTCCTGCTTTTGTCGAAAGGAGAATCGAAAGACACCGGCCGCGCCCGCCAGTACATCCTGGCCAATACTCTGGAAGCCATCATCGGAGCGATTTATGTCGACCGCGATTATGAAGCCGCTAAAGATTTCATTCTCAAAAATTTCTCGCCGCTGACGGAAGAAATTCTTTCGGGCGGGAAGTGGATTGACCCCAAAAGCCTTTTCCAGGAAAAGGCCCAGGAGCATGAAGGGGTAACTCCTATTTATAAAACCGTGCGCGAATCAGGCCCGGACCACGATAAGCATTTTACGGTCAGCGTTTCGTTGGGAAATAAAGTCTACGGGGAGGGCGAAGGTAAGTCCAAACAGGATGCCGAACAGGAAGCGGCCAAAAACGCGCTGGAGAAGCAGGGGTGGAAGTAATTTCCCATCTACATTATAACAAAGCCATAGCTTGCTTATAATGTAGAGTAAGATAAGGAAAATTAATCTTTAAATAAGGTGAGATTCGGTACTTGACAGATAGTCTACCAGGGTATATAATAATAAGAGATAGGCAAGAGTTTCTTGCAACTGGTCCGGCAGTTTCCGGAAGCACCTGTTAGTAGCAGGTGTCAGTTCATTACACTAGGAGCGTGCCATGAGCAGTGGCAATCAGTTCGAACGTCTCTTCAAGCTTTGGGCAACGGTGACGAAACTTGTCATCGACGGCAAGCGCAGCGCGGCGAAAGTCGCGGACACACTCCAGTCAATCGTGGACGAGCAGCTGCCCTCCAAACTCTACCTCGCTCCCGGCCAGCAGAACGGCGGCGTGATGGTGGGCTTCGACCTCGAGAAGCATCTCCAGGAGGAGAAGCTCATCGAGCGGGCCTACACTCTCGAAGACGAACTCGTGAAGAGCTGGCTCGAGAACCCCGCCTCTTACCCGGAGGAGTTCAAGAACAAAGCCATCTTCCTCTGGAAATCCCAGCGGACCTCCGGCGTCGACCGCGAGGTCGCGTACCTCTACTGGTACGGCGGACGCGTGGTCGTGGACTGGGACTGGCTCGAGCGCAGGTGGAACGGCCACGACCCGGCCCT
>Ga0209210_1001447_pt1 | contig 19810 bp, 30 predicted proteins | sample RifGroA1_FD_183991 | JGI IMG/M metagenome (GOLD analysis project Ga0209210, IMG submission 183991) | Contaminated groundwater microbial communities from Rifle, Colorado, USA - Rifle Groundwater A1 (SPAdes) (version 2) | ecosystem: Environmental > Aquatic > Deep subsurface > Groundwater >...
TTTTTAGAATTAATACTTTACTAAGAAAAGCTTGCCGACATGACAGCTGAAATTCACTCATCACTTAAGTGTGGAGTTTTCTTTCAGCAGGCAAGCTTATAAAACCCTAATAAATTACCTATCATTGATAAAAAATATTAATAAATAAAATATATCGCGAGCCTGTAAGCACAATCGTTAAAACAAAAAATGGTTTCAGTTTCAGAAATAAAAAAAAGAAATGACAGAAAGGTAATTCTTGAAGAATCGGAATATAGTAAAAAACAAAAATCTTTGAATTATTCTATCAAAGAAGGGAGTTATGCGTCGGTGTCAAATGGCGCCGGCGAGCAGTATATTGTGCCTTATGCTTTGGCATTGAATGCGAACAATGCACAAATTGGTTACCTTTCAAGTTTTGTTGGTATTATTGGCGCTTCTTCTCAATTAATTGGAAGCAAATTAATGTATAAATATTCAAGAAAAAAACTGCTTGTAATATTTGTTACGTTGCAGGCGAGTATGTGGTTTGTTCTTATGGCGCTGGGAATTTTGTTTTTTAAAGGAATTCTGACGTCGCTGATTGCTGTTACTCTGCTTATTTTATTTTATAGTATTTATGCCATATTTGGTGCTTTAGTTGGACCGTCGTGGTTTTCTTTAATGGGAGATTTAACTAATGAAAAGGAAAGAGGAATATATTTTTCTAAGAGGAATAAAATTAACGGAGTAGTTGCTATGATAGTTGCGTTGGTTGCCTCATTTTTTCTAGATTATATGAAAAGTTTGGGATGGGTTATACTTGGTTTTGTAACTTTATTCACTATTGCAGCTTTTGGAAGATTTGTTTCTGCATGGTATTTTACAAAACATTATTATCCAAGGACTAACTTTTTAAAAGAAAATTATTTTAGTTTTTCCCAATTTATTAAAAAAGCTCCTGGAAATAATTTTGGCAAGTTCGCTATTTTTATTGGATTGATAAATCTTTTCACAAATTTTGCAGGGCCGTTTTTTGCAGTTTATATGTTGAATGAATTGCATTTTAGTTATATTTGGTTTACTATTGTTAATATTTCTGGAACTTTATTTACAATAATGTTTATTCCTGTTTGGGGAAGGCTCGGAGATAAATATGGAAACCGGTATTTATTGAAAGTTACTAGTTTTTTAATTCCACTTCCGCCATTTTTATGGCTTATCTCTGGAAACCCTTTATTTTTAATTTTTGTTCCCCAGTTGGTTGCGGGCTTAGGATGGAGCGGTTTTAATCTTGCATCATCTAATTTTATTTACGACGCTGTAACGCCTGAAAGAAGAGGAATTGTTGTTTCATATTATACAATGATTAGCGGCTTGGCTGTCTTTTTTGGTGCAATAGCAGGAGGACTTGTCGCGCAATATGCCCATTTATCATTTATGAATATATTTTTATTTATCTTTTTAGTTTCAGGAATTGGAAGAGCAATAATATGTTTAATTTTTATTCCGCTTATAAAAGAAGTTAAACAAATAGATAGTAATCTAAAAAAATTATCTGTATTTGAATATATTTACTTGTTTGCATTAAAACCAATATCACATATGTTTAGAGGAGTAAATGGAACAATAGTTGGATTTTATACAACTAAAAAGAAGAAATAATTATAAAACCCCTTGACGGATTAATTGTTTATTAAATGATAATTGAATAATTTCATCTTCTATATCTTTTAGATATCTTAATGTATCTTTTAAATAATCCGAGATAATCTTATCTTTAATACGACAAATTAATTCTTTTTTTTCTATTCTTTCTTTTTCTGGAATTTTATCAAATATATTAGGAAAATCATTTGCAACATGTTTCATTGATCTGTTTATTTCTAATTTTATTAATTTGAGAATTTCTTGATATTCTTTTGTATCAATCTTATTCTTTTTAAGATGAAGACCAAGGTGGCTGATATTATCTCCAATATTTTCTATTTTTTTACACATTAAGAAATAAGAAGGAATTAAAGAGATGTTCTTTATATTTGAGGAAGACAATATCTTAGAATCATTTAAAGATAAAGAAATTATTTTTGTAGCAAGGTGATATAATCTGTCTATTTCAGTTTCATTAATGTTTATATCATTTATATCTAGCTCATCTAGAATATTATCTATGGTTAAAGAAAGCAATAAGTTCATTCTGTTTAATAATTGTTTTAAATCTATTTTAGTTTTATCAAGCAGATTTTTTATTGTAATTTTATTATTTTCTTCTGTTGTAATTTCAACTCCAATCATGTGATTAATTGATTTCTTTATTTTTCTTCTTTCTTCTTTTGAAAACCCTTTTTTGGACAATATCTCTATAGTTTCAATTCCAAGATAATAACATGCATATGAAATTCTGTCAATATTTTTGTAATGTTCAATATTTAAACTTAAAGAGTTAATATTTTTTTCATTAAGATTTGAAGAAATAATCAGATTATTGTCATCTTTCTCTAAGATAGTTAATTCATCTTTTTCTTTTAATTTATTTTTTGTTACCCATCCTTTTGGTAGGGAAATTGAATATGTTGAACCCGCAATTATTTGAATTCTCCTTTTATACATGAAAATTAATAAATTTAAAGCTATATAAATTTATCTTTGATTATATAAATTATATAGGTTAACTATATAATATCTTTTTTTGTCTTATATTTAATTTAAATGGAAATGGTGATAAATGAATAAAAAAATATTTTTTATTATTGGCATCGGAATATTACTGATAGGGTTTTTATGGATGGGAGTATTAAGAAGTAATTTTACTAGTAATGCGGTTAATAATCTAAATTCAAAGATTGATATTAAGGGCTCTGATACTTTATTGCAATTAGTCTCAAATTTAGCAGAAGAATATTCTAAAGAAAATTCTAATATTAAAATCTCTGTAACAGGTGGGGGAAGTGGAACAGGAATTGCCTCCTTGATAAATGGAGAAACTGATATTGCTGATTCTTCAAGATCTATTAAAGAAGATGAAAAAACAATAATTTTAGAAAAAGGGGGAGAATTAATAGAGGTAATTATTGCAAGAGATATGCTTTCAATTATAACTAATGAAAATAACCCTATTAAGAAACTATCAATTGATCAATTATCAAAAATATATAAGGGAGAGATCAAAAATTGGGAAGAATTAGGAGGAAATGATAAAAAAATAACCATTTATGGAAGACAGAGCTCTTCTGGAACATATGCGTTTTTCTTAGAACATGTTGTTAAAGGTGAATACGATTCAAGTATGAGGAATATGGAAGGAAATCAAGCAATTCTTGATGCTATAAGGCAAGATAAAACAGGAATCGGTTATGTTGGTTTAGGATATATCTCTGATAAAAATGGGAAGAAAATTCCTGAAATAAATGTTGTTGAGGTATCAAATGGAAATTTAAATTATATCTCTCCGTTAGATAAGTCAAGAATCTTAGATTATCCTATTTCAAGACCATTAGTTCAATATTTGGAAAAACCGGTTAAAAATTCAGAAGAATATAATTTTATAATGTTTGAATTAAGTGATAAAGGGCAAGAAATCGTTAAACAATCTGGATTTGATAAAATACTTCCTGAAGATAAAAAGAATAATTACCAAATATTTAATACTTAAAATTAATATTTAATATGAAAAATTATTATGACAAAGAAAAATTAATTAAGTTATTTTTTTCAACAATAAGTATTACAACACTTCTTTTATTAGTAGGAATATTTTTTTTTCTTTTTATTACTGGAATTAGTGCATTTTCAGAAATAACTATTAATGAATTCTTTCTTGGAACAGTTTGGAATCCTGAAGCTTATGGAAAGCCAAGCTGGGGGATTTTAGCTCTTATCTTAAGCACTTTAATAGTAACATTTGGAGCATTGATATTTGCTATTCCTCTTGGCGTAGTATCTGCGATTTATCTTTCTGAAATAGTTTCTCCAAAAACAAGAGAAATTGTTAAACCTACTATTGAAATGATAGCAAGTATTCCAAGTGTTGTCTTAGGATTAATTGGAATAATTTTTTTATCTCCAATAATTGCTGATATTTTTGGACTTTCATCTGGATTAAATGCTCTAACTTCTTCATTGATTGTTGGAATAATGGTATTACCTACAATAATCAGTGTTTCAGAAGATGTGATTACTTCATTACCTAAAGAATTTAGAGAAGCAAGTTTAGCTTTAGGAGCTACTAAATATCAGACAATAAAAATGGTATTAATTCCTGCTGCATTATCTGGAATAGTAGCATCTATAATGTTAGGATTAGGAAGAGCTGTTGGAGAAACAATGGCTGTTTTAATGGTTGCTGGAAATGCGATTGCAATGCCAACTTCATTTTTTGATCCTGTAAGGCCAATGACAGCTAATATTGCAATTGAGATTAAAGAAGTTGTTAGAGGAAGTTTACATTATGAAGCCCTTTTTGCAATAGGTTTAGTTTTATTTGTAATGACTTTTGCTGTAAATCTTATTTCAGATATAATCATAAATAAACAAACAAAAAAGCACAAATGGTAACTGAAATAAAAAAAGAAAGATTGTGTTTTGCTATTTTCAAAATTGCAACATTTTTTTCAGTAATTATTTTAGTGTTTATTTTACTTTATGTTTTTTTAAAAGGAATTAATGTAGTAAATTTTCATTTTTTAACAAGTATGTGGAATCATCAAGATATTTCTCAAGGAGGAATTTTTTCAGCTATATTTGGTTCTATACTATTGGGAATGGGGGTCTCAATTTTAAGTATCCCTATTGGAATCTGCACTGCAATTTATCTTCATGAATATGCTAAAGATAACTTATTTACAAGAATGATAAAAATTTCAATAAGAAATCTTGCAGGGGTTCCTTCTGTTATATATGGATTATTTGGAATTGCATTTTTTGTTTTATTTTTAAAAATGAGAACATCTTTGATAGCTGCATCTTTTACATTAGCATGTATGACTCTTCCTTGGATTATAACTGCAAGTGAAGAATCTTTGAAAAGTGTACCTGATTCATTTAGAGAAGCAAGTTTAGCTTTAGGAGCTACTAAATGGGAAACAATAAAAAATGTTGTATTGCCTAATTCACTTAGTGGTATGTTAACTGGATCTATTCTTGGAATTTCAAGAGCAATGGGTGAAACAGCTCCAATAATAATGGTTGGTGCTACATTTTATATTAGTTATCTTCCTGTTTCTCCATTAGATAAATTTATGGCTTTGCCTTACCATATATTTATACTTGCAACTCAACATTCAAGTCCATTAGCAATTAGTTATGCATTTGGGACCGCATTGGTGCTTATTCTCATGATGTTTTGTTTAAATATAGGAATATTTATTCTTAGATATAAATTGAGAAGGAAAAAAGAATGGTAAAATGATAAAAATAAAAGCTGATAATTTAAATTTCTTTTATGGAAATAAGCAAGTTTTGTTTAATGTAAATCTGGAAATATATAAAAGAAAAATAACTGCTTTAATAGGGCCTAGTGGATGTGGAAAATCAACATTTTTAAGATGTATTAATAGAATGAATGAGATTATTAATAATTCAAAAGTTGAGGGGAAATTAATTTATGATGAAAAAGACATTTACAAAGATTATGAAGATGTATCCATTTTAAGAAAGCAAATTGGAATGGTTTTTCAGAAACCAAATCCTTTTCCAATGTCAATTAAAGACAATGTTGCATATGGGTTAAAAGTACAAGGAATTAAAAATAAAGAGAAATTAAGAGAAATTGTAGAAGAAAGCTTGAAAAAAGCTGATTTATGGAATGAAGTAAAAGACAGATTAGACATTTCTGCATTTAGATTATCTGGAGGGCAACAACAAAGATTATGTATTGCAAGAGTTTTAGCAATAAATCCAGATATAATATTACTTGATGAACCTTGTTCTGCATTAGATCCTATAGCAACTGCAAAAATAGAACATTTATTAAAAAAATTAAAAGAAGAAACAACAATAATAATTGTAACTCACAATATGCACCAGGCGAAAAGAATTTCTGATTATACCTGTTATTTACTAGATGGAAAAGTAATTGAATATTCAGAAACCAGCAAGTTATTTTCAACTCCAAAGAACATATTAACTGAAAGATATATTAATGGTGAGTTTGGTTAATTAATGTCTTTCACTTTCCCAAAATCGTAAGCAGTGTTTTTTTCTCCGACGACAAAAGCGTTGAATTTTAGTAAATATTTCTTTGGAATAATTGAAAAGTAGTCTTGGTATATATGTTCGTAGTCGTTAACATCTGTGCCTTCAAATACTTCAAAGAAACTTGGAACAATGATTACTGTTTTATTTTTAAATTTTCCAACAAGGAAGCATTTAAATTTTTCGCTTTTTGATTTGTCTGTTAAACGAATTGATGGATGAATGTGGCCCATAACAATTGTTTTTATTTTTTTACTGTAAATTGCCTTGAAGTCTTTATGGCCGTGAACAAATGCTATGTCTTTGTGAATGTAATAATTTTTCATTTCATGTCCTGAAAAATCGAACGTATCATGGTTGCCTTTTATCAGAATAATCTCTTTAGAAGGAATATACTTCTCAATCAAATTAAGGATTTTGAAAAAAGCTTTTTTCTCTTCGTATTCTGCTGAAAAAAGGTGTTTAATGTCGCCGATGAAAATTACTTTCTTTAAGGAATATTGTGCTTTGATTTTTTCTAGGATTAATTTTAAATCGTTGATTATATCTTTTGTTAAGCCGATTGAAATTTGCAAACCGAGTTGTCTTAACATTGCTTCGTAACCGATGTGCAAATCGCCGATAACGAGAATTCCTTCGGCTGGAAAGAAGAGTGATTTGTTGAGGAAGATGAAATTGTTTTGCATGATTAAGAAAAAGAGGAAGGGTTTTTAAGTTTGGCGGAAAATTTTGATAAATATATTCTTGGACTACGAAAGATTTAAATATATACACTAATTATAGTGTGTATACTGAAAAAGTATAAAAACAAAATGGTAACTTTCACAGTCTCAATTCCAGATGATTTGAAGAAAAAAATAGAGGAACATCCAGAAATAAACTGGGCAGAATTTATTAAACAGAAATTTGAACAGAGAATTAAAGAATTCAAGAAATTTGAAGAATTAAAAAATATAGGAAAAATATAATGGCATCTTTAACTTTATCGATAAATGAGAATATGAAAAACCAATTAAAGACATTTATGTGGGTTAACTGGAGTGAAATAGCAAGAGAAGAAACTATGAAAAAATTAATTTTTGAGAATTACATTAAAAACGGAAATATAACTGATGAAGAATGGAAGTTTTGTGAAAGAATAGATTGGCATCCTGTTGATGAATTACCTTTGAAAGAAGAATTTAAAAAAGAAATTGAGAGGAGAAAGAAAGAAAAATCTATAAAGTTAAAATCTGTTTCTGAAATATTTAAAGATATAAAATAAAGGGAAATATGTACAACCTAGAAATAAAGCCTTCTTGTCAAAGAGATATAGATAAATTGTGCAAAAAGAATCCTGTTTTGAAAAAAGCTTTGGAAAAAAAGATTAATGAAATTATAGAGAATCCGCAACACTACAAACCATTAAAATATGATTTAGCAGGAGAAAAAAGAGTTCACATTATGAAAAGTTTTGTTCTTAAATTTGAAGTTGATGATTCAAATAAAATTATAACACTTATTTTCTTTGGACATCACGATGAAGCATATAGGAGATGACTGGGAATTTTGGAAGTTTTGGAAGAGAAAAGAAATTTATTCATTATCAATATTTATTAATTCATCTGTTGTAATAACTTTTACTTGATTTTGTTGTGAGAAATGTTTGTCAAAACTCCAAATTCCATTTGCATTTATTGCCAAAGCTGTTGCAATAAATGGGACGTCTTCAATATCAATATTCCCCATTATCTCTTTTGCTTAATCCAGTTTAACTAAAAAGTCTGCATCTTCTATAAGGGATATCTTTCCCAATAAATCTTTTAACACCTCATTAAATTCATACTCATCAATATTTGATTTTTCTATTAATTCATTTTTGTATTTTTCCAAATTTCTTAAAGCAATTTTTGGATAGAAAAAGTTATTTTTAGATTCAAGAATTATTTTTCTTGTTATAGAATCTTTAATCAAAGCAGACATAATTACATTTGAATCAATTATTATATTCATTATTCATTTTAGGCGCAGTTCCTTTGCCATAGAAGATTTAATTTTCTTGTCAATCTCCATAACATCTTTCATTGTCAACCTGCTCTTAGAAGTAATTTTGTCCATAATCTCGAGTTTCTTAACATGCTCCATTATTGAGTTTCTTGCAATCTCGCTCCATCTAATTTCTTTGTGCTTTTTCATAGCTTCATGAATTTCTTCTGGTATTGATAAAGTCATATTTGGCATTTTAATCCGCTCCTGTGTATATGTGATTAATGTGATTACACATATTTAAATGTTTTGGTGAATTGATAGGATTTGAAAAGGTGAGGGGTTTTAGAAGTTTTGGATAGTTTTATTTATCTCTCTCTAAAATAAAAGTAACTTCCGGTTAAACCTACTAGAATAAGAACTGAACCTAAAAAAGATGATGTAGAATTATTTCCAACAACATTTCCAGTCAATGTTGGAGTCATAAGAGTTATTCCAATACCTCCAGCTAATATAGCAAGAAATAATGCTATTTTACCCACAAGGGGAGATTCTTTTTGCTTTCTAGTTAATTTATCCGTAGTTTGCATGAGGACATAAATATGTCTTGCTTGTTCTTCATCGGCATCTTTAAGTGCTTTTTCATAACTAGATTTTATTCTTCTTTGTATTGATAGTTTATCCAGATCTCCAGATGAAAATGCAAGTTTGGCTGCAAGAAAGGTCTTATCAGGATCATCTTTACTTAACAATTCACTTATTGCTCCGCGGGCAATTGGATTTCCCTCATAACTAGTAGGATCATTTGTTCCACCATAGATTGTATCGGGAAATTGTCGAGAAATATGATTATAATTTGCCTGGGCAAGTCTTTTTCCAGTCTTTAGTCCTTCTCTTGCATTTTTATATTTTCCATCAGCCATCTTTATTAAAATAACTAATAATCACAATTTTTTAAATGTTTCTCATTTTTCATCAATCCCCTCCAAATGCAACTTATGCATTCTTCTTAAAAAATCCTGTTTATCTTCAAAACGAATTAAATCCGAATGTCCCTGAACGATTAAGTTTAATGCAAAGGGTGATGGAATTGAAACTTCTTTTATCTTTACTTTAATTGTGTTGTTGTTTAAATTTTTTACTATAATTTTTGCATTATCAATATCCATTAAGTCTTCTAATATTTCTCGTCGGGCTTCTCTTAAAATTGGAAATTCGTTTGTTATTTTTTTAACAGCGTGAATTAAGAAATGTGATTTCATCTGCTGCTTGCCGACGGTTTTTCGTCTTCCCTTGTAACTTCTGAGAATCATTAAAGAACGAGAAGCACAATGACGAAACCTTCGTGTAAGTATATCTGTTTTTTCAATTGCTTCTTTTAGAACTTCTTCTAAATTTTTTGGAGTAAGAAATTTAAGAACTTTTTCTAAAGGTAATTTGTCTCCTGCAACAAAAAATCCATTGTCATTTATTCCTAACTCAACATCGCGACTTCCAGATTTTGCTAAAAGAAAACCAAAAGCTCTTGAGAGAACATCGTTTATTCTTCTTCCAAACATCGAATGAAATATTGCGTAATTTTTTTTCAAACTATTATCATAATAACGTTCAACAATCATTAAATGTGTATGGGGGATTCCTAAAAAATTATGCTGTTCTTTGAAATAATTATAAATTGCTTCTGGAGTGTTGGACGACTCGGAATCCAGAGAAATGTGACAATGTTTTTTTATGAATTCTATTATCTCTGACTTCGAGCGTTTATTTTCAAAGCGTTCTGCTAAAAGTTTTCTGAAACGGTTTATTTCCAATGCAGAATCAAAACTTAATGGAAGCATTTCTGAAAACCAAGACGGTATTGTTGGAGAACGATTGAGTGCAGAACGGACATACAAGTTCATTCCTTTTGTGTAAGAATAAAGATATTTTTTTCCTCCAAGAACAAAGACATCGCCTTTTCGCATTCTTTCTAAGAAACCTTCATCTATAAATCCAATTTGTTCTCCTGCTGGAGCGAGTTTAACTGTAACAAAAGATTCTTCTGGGATTGTTCCAATATTTGTCATATATAAAACCCTTGCCATTTTTCCTTTTTTACCAACCTGTTTTGTTTCTGGATCATACCAGATTTTTGGATATACAAAGTTCTTTTCTAAATCGTATTCACCTGCAAGATAAGAAATGACGTCGAGAAAATCATTGCGAGTTAATTCATGATAACAATAACTTTTTTTAATTGTAGAAAATAATTCTTCGATATCCCAAATTTTGTAAATAGCCATTCCGTAAATTTGCTGGGCTAAAACATCTAGGCAGTTTTTTGGTATGTGGATTTTGTTTATTTTTCTTTCAATCATTTCTTTTTGAATTATGGAACATTCAACTAAATCGTCACGGTCTAAAACAATAAACCTTCCTTTTGCAGTGTCGTGGAGTTTGTGGCCTGCCCTTCCTAAACGCTGCAACGCTCTTGCTGAACTTTTTGGGGAGCCGAGCATTAATACTAAATCCAAATAACCAATATCTATTCCTAATTCCAAGCTTGTTGAGCAGACAACGACTTTTAATTTTCCGTCGCGCAAACGTTTTTCAATGTCAAATCTATGGTCTTTGCTTAATGAAGAGTGATGTGCTGCGATATTGTCGTCGCCATAATCCGTAGGGAATTTTTCTTTAAGATAATTCACAACTCGCTCTGTAGCTGAACGGGTGTTTGTGAAGATTAAAGTTGTTTTATGTTCTTGAATTAATTTGTCCATGAGTTTATACATTTCGTGATGGACATTTGAATCTTCAATTAAATCTTTTACAGGACTTAGAACTTTTATATCAATTGTTTTATTTAAAGGAACTTTCGCAATTTTCACGTCGCAGGGCTCTTCTTTTGCACCAAAACCAACAAGAAATTTTGCAACTTCATCCAATGGTTCAATCGTCGCTGACAAACCAATTTTCACAGGCCAGATTTTCGAGACTTCGTTTAATCTTTCAAGTGATAAAGATAAATATGTTCCCCGTTTATTTTCCAAAGAATGAATTTCATCCACGATGCAAAATTCTACTGCCCATAATTTTTCTATGAATTTTTTTGATGTTAAAACAATTGCGAGTGTTTCAGGAGTCGTAATAAAAATGTGCGGGGAGTTTTTTGCCATCTTTGCACGTTCGGCAGTTGAAGTATCACCTGTTCTTAACGCGACACGGATTTTCTGTAATTTTATTTTTTTCTTTTTTGCAAGTTCATTTATTTCTTCTAATGGTTCTATAAGATTTTTTGCAATGTCGTTAGAAAGAGCTTTTAATGGTGAAGAATAAACTGCATAAATTTTATCTTCAAGCTCGTTTTTTTCTGCCAAAGTGACAAGGTAATTTAAAATTGACAAGAAAGCTGTGAGGGTTTTTGTTCCGCCTGTTGGTGCGGAAATCAAAATATTTTGACGATTCCAGATTGGCATTACTCCATATTTTTGAGTTAATGAAAAATCTTTGAATTTTGAAAAAAACCATTCGCTAACTAAAGGGTGTAGAATTTTTTTTATTTCTGCTTCTTGATATTCATGAGCTTCTGTTATGGCTGTCATTTTAAGAATCAAGGGTTTGCTTGTAAAGAGTGATGAAAATGGTGGTTTAATAAATTTGTGATTATGTTAAGTCCACTTTCTAACTAAACATTAGCACTCGTAAACTCGTGATATTAATGGCTAAAAACTGACTTTGTCAAGTTTTTCGCTTAAAGAAATTGTTAACGAGAAATCCAAGCGATAGCGGGATTTCTAGCAATAATTCTCGTGAAGAATGAGCGAGCAAATTTTTACAAAGTGTATACTTAAGAAGTTTACTTTACAGATTAACATATTCTAACTACGAAATCTTTATAAACTAATATGAAATAAAGTTCATATGACTGAGCAGAACAGATATCATGTTTTTTTTACTAACTTGGCTAATCCATTAAAGATTGATATTGTTTTGTGTTTAAATGAAAAAGAAAAAAGTGTTGGTGAAATTTGTAGTTGTTTGAAAGTTGAACAAAGCAAGGTTTCTCATGCACTTTCGTCTTTGAAAGATTGTAATATTGTTAAAGTTAAACAAAAAGGAAAACAAAGAATTTATTATTTGAATAAAGATACGATTGTTCCAATGATGAGGTTGATTGATAAACATGCAGATAAATATTGTGAAGTAAATTGTGCTTACTGCCATAAAAAATGATATTTGGAAAACAAAAACAGGTTTATTTAGATAATGCGGCGACAACGCCCGTCGATGAAAAAGTTTTGAAAGTGATGCTGCCTTATTTTTCAGATAAGTTTGGAAATGCCTCGTCATTACATTATCCCGGAGAAGAGGCTCGAAGAGCAGTTGAAGAATCAAGAGAAGTGATTGCGAAATCAATTGGAGGAAAATATAAAGAGATTATTTTTACGTCGGGTGGAACTGAAAGCAATAATCTTACAATAAAAGGTTTGTTTTTTCATTTCAATAAAGAAGGAAAAAATCATATTATTATTTCTAAGATTGAACATGATTGTGTTTTGAATGCCTGTAAATGGTTAGAGAAGCAAGGCGCTGATGTGACATATCTTAATGTTGATAAAGAAGGTTTTGTTAATCCAGAAGATGTTAAGAAAGCAATTACTAATAAAACTTTTTTAGTTTCAATAATTCACGGAAATAATGAAGTTGGGACAATCCAAGATTTAGAAGCAATTGGAAAAATAATCAAAGAAAAGAGTAAAGAAATTTTATTTCATACTGATGCTTGCCAGAGTTTTACAAAAACCAATATTGATGTTAAAAAAATGAATTTGGATTTAGCGACGCTGAATGCTCATAAAATTTATGGGCCAAAGGGAATTGGCGCTTTGTATATTAGAGAGGATTTGAAAAAGAAAATTAATCCTTTGTTTAGTGGTGGTGGGCATGAATTTGGTGTGAGAAGTGGGACAGAAAATGTTCCTGGAATTGTTGGATTTGCAAAAGCATCGGGTTTGACTGGGAAAAGTGAAATTAAAAAAATGACTCATTTGAGGGATTATCTTATTGATAAAATCTTAAAAATTCCTGATACGAGTTTGAATGGGCCTCGAGGAGAAAAAAGACTTTGTAATAATATTAATATCTCATTCAAAAATATTGAAGGGGAAGCGATTGGGGGTTATTTGAATGCGAAGGGAATTTCTACGTCGACAGGAAGTGCTTGTTCAAGCAAATCATTAGAACCCAGTCATGTTTTGAAGGCGATGGGTCTAAGTGCGGTTGTTGCTAACACTTCAATAAGAATAACTTTAAGCAAAAATAATACTCAAGAAGAAGTTGATTATGCTCTTGAAGAAATTAAGAGAACTGTTGAGATTTTAAGAAAAATGAGTCCGTTAGTTTAAATAAAACCTAAAGGAGGGATAGATGGAAAATAAAAAAAATAAAGAACTTGTATGTTGCGACGAAGAAACGCAAACATGTGGGCCTTGCGACGAAGAGGAATGGAAAGAAAATGCAGAAAACTAAAATACAAGAAATAACGCCTAAGACAAAATTTTCAGAAGTCTTAGATAATGAAAAAGTCATAGAAACATTATTTGAGAATGGATTATTTTGTATTGGGTGTCCGATGGCGTCGCAGGAGACAATTGAGCAGGGTTGTTTAGCACATGGAATGAACAAAAAACAAATTGATGAGTTAATTAAAAAAATGAATGAAAAATGAAAATTAAAAATTGCTTGCCTGTCGGCAAGTCAGAAAAAATGATAATAGAAAAACAAAATGTTGAGTATAATGGTAATTGGATTTATGTTAACAAATTAAATCAATTTAGCGAGCTAAGAGCGAGCTCCAAATTTAAAATAAAATGAGTCACCTAATGTATTCGAAAGAAGTTATAGAGAATTTTATGAATCCGAAAAATATGGGGGAGATTAAAGACGCAGATGGAATTGGGAAAGTTGGAAATCCTGTTTGCGGCGACGTTATGTGGCTTTATATTAAAGTTGAAGAAAAGGACGGCAAGAAAATTTTGAAAGATGTAAAGTTCAAAACTTTTGGATGTGCTGCTGCGATTGCGACGTCGTCGATGATTACGCAAATGGCGATTGGTCAAACTCTTGAAGAAGCTGAAAAAATAAATAAAGATGAAATTGTTGATAAACTGAAAGGATTACCGCCAGTGAAATATCATTGCTCAATTCTTGCTGACAAGGCATTGGCAAAAGCAATTGAAGATTATAAAAAGAAAAATGAAAAAGGGGGTGAAAAAAAATGAAAACAGCAGGAATAATCTCGATAATTGTGGTAATTTTGGTGATTGGTTTAATTGGATTAATATTATTTAATAACATAAATAATTCCAATATTGAAAACCCCAATACAGATAATTCCAATGAGGTGAATGATATTTCAGGAAGTACAAATGAGGTGGATGATTTTTCTGGTGGTCAGATCAACGACGCTAATAACAACCCAAAAACATATACTATAAACATAGAAAATTATGATTACAAACCAAAAACATTAGAAATAAAAAAAGGAGACATTGTTATCTGGATGAATAAAGATTCAGTTAGACACACTGTTACATCTGATAATGGAAATGAATTGGATTCAAAACTCCTTGCAGATGGCGAAACTTATTCGCATACGTTTAATAACGCCGGAGAATTTAATTATCATTGCAAGCCGCATCCGTACATGAAAGGGGTTATAACGGTAATAAACAATTAAAAATGAGCCAGCTAACTAAAACACTTTCAGAAGAACATCAAAATATTTTGAAAGTTATAGATGCATTAGAAAAAGAAGCTAATGAATTACAAAGAGGAAAAGAGTTAGATAAAACTTTTTTGAGGAAAGCTGTTGATTTTATTAAAAATTACGCTGATAAGTTTCACCACATGAAAGAAGAAGATATTTTGTTCAAAGAATTGTGTGCGGATTCAAATAAAGAAAATATGCGTTGCAACCCTGTTCATCAAATGTTGCACGAACATGATTTGGGGAGGGAACATGTTAAGGGAATTGTCGAGGGATTAGAAGAAAGTGATAAGGAAAAAGTAATAGAACATCTTTGGGGATATTGTTCATTGCTTAAAGAGCATATATTCAAGGAAGATAATATTCTTTATCCGATGGCTGACCAAGTTTTGAGTGAAGAAATTATGAAAAAACTTCATAAAGAATCAAATAAAGTTGAAAATGATAGAAAAAAAGACAAGATAAAATATCTTGCTTTTGTTAAAGCGATTGGGAAAAGAACATGAAAAATATTACAAAAGAACACTGGGAAGATATTTTTAGTACAAAGAACTTTGACGAAGTAAGCTGGCACCAATCAAATCCTAAAACATCAGTTAAATTGATATTATCTACTCATCCAGACAAAGATGCCCATATTATTGATGTTGGAGGAGGGGATTCAAATCTTGTAGATAAACTTCTTGATTTAGGATTTAAAAATATATTTGTATTGGATGTTTCTTTAAAGGCATTAAAAAAATCTCAGCAGAGACTTGGTGTAAAATCAAGAATAGTAAAATGGATTAGTTCTGATATTAGAAAATTTGAAACAAGCAATAGATTTGAGATTTGGCATGATAGGGCTGCTTTTCATTTTTTAACAAATAATAGTGATATTAAAAGATATGTTAAATTAACTAGAGAATATATAAAACCCGGTGGGCATTTAATCATCTCTACATTTTCACTTGAAGGGCCTAAAAAATGCAGTGGATTAGATATTAAGCAATATTCTGAGGATTCTATGAAAAAGATATTTTATGAAGGATTTGAACATATTAAAAGTTTAGAAGAAATACATCATACTCCATTTCAAACCACCCAAAATTTTATTTGGAATGTGTTTAGAAAATCTGAATAAAAAATGAAAAAAGATATAAATGAAATGATTGAATATCCCGAAGAAGGAATTTTAAGTAAAGAAATTGTTAAAAATAATAAATTTGATGTAACTTTATTTTGTATGGCAAAGGGAAAATCTATTTCTGAACATACATCAACAAAACAAGGATTTATTTATGTGCTGGAAGGAAAGGGCGTTTTTAATTTAATAGGTGAAAATATTATTATGAGACCAGGTGTTTTTATTTATATGAATGCCAATGATCTTCATTCACTTAAAGCTGAAGAAAATACTGCTTTTTTGCTCACACTAACCTAAAATGGAAGAAATAGTAAAAATTTTAAAAATTGAACAAGTCACGCATGACGTGAAGAAATTTGCAGTTGAAAAGCCGAAGGGTTATGAATTTGTTCCTGGACAAGCAACAAATATTTCAATAAACAAAGACGAATGGGAACATGAGAAACGACCGTTTACTTTTGCGTCGCTGAATGAAGACAAGAATTTGGAATTCATTATAAAAATTTATCCTGAGAAAAAAGGTGTTACTTTAGAAATGGATAGCCTTGAAGCCGGAGACGAATTAATTATCGGAGAGCCATGGGGGACAATTAATTATAAAGACGAAGGAGTTTTTATCGGCGCTGGAGCAGGTGTTACGCCGTTTATTGCTATTTTAAGAGAATTAAAGAAAAAGGGAAAGTTTGGAAATAATTTCTTAATAGTTTCAAATAAAACTTCTAAAGATATTATTTTAGAAGATGAACTTAAAAAAATGTTTAAAGAGCAACCAGAAAATTTAATCCTGACTTTGACGCGCGAGAATAAGAAAGGTTATCTGAGTGGAAGGATTGATAAAAAATTTCTGCAAAAAATTATAAATCGTTGTCCAAAAAATTTTTATATTTGCGGACCTGAAAGTTTTGTAGAAGATATTAAAAAAATTGTGACAGAGCTTGGATGTCGAGCAGAGTCATTTGTTATTGAGGAATAAATTGCTCGCTTCGCTCGATTATTATGGCTACGAATCCGCCTTCGGCAGGATTCTTCGCTAAGAAAGATGTTAAGATACTAAGATTTTGATAATAATTGATGAATCGAGGTTAACAATTTATCAATGACTTAGCGATTTTAGCGAGGTGAAATTCATCAAATTTAAAAACCACATAAAACTTAAAAAAATATGACATACAACTTACCACCTTTAGGACATGAGTATGACGCGCTTGAACCTTTTATAGACGCGAGAACAATGGAAATACATTACAGCAAGCACCATAAAGCATACACTGATAAACTGAATGCGGCGTTGGATATTCATCCTAAATTACAAAATGGAAACGCGGAAAATTTGATTTCTAATCCAAATGCTTTGCCAAACGAGAATAAACAAGCAATTATTAATAATGGCGGGGGTTATGTTAATCATACTTTTTTCTGGCAAATTTTGAAAGTTGGGACTGTGTTTAAAGGTGAAGTTGCTGAAGCGATTAAAAAAAGTTTTGGTGGTTTTGAGGAATTCAAGAAAAAGTTTTCAGAAGCAGCGACGACATTATTTGGAAGCGGCTGGGCTTGGTTGGTTTTAAATGAAAAAAAAGAACTTGAGATTATTCAAACTAAGAATCAAGATTCTCCTTTGGCTTTGAATAAGAAACCGCTTTTATGTATTGATGTTTGGGAGCATGCTTATTATTTGAAGTATCAAAATAAAAGACCCGACTATGTTGAGGCTTTTTTTAATGTTATAAATTGGGACAAGGTTAATGAGAATTTTGTGAAGGCGAAAAGATGATGACTACTTCTCGTGTCCTGACTTTGTTATAGAAAATTATAGCAGATAATTTTATGTGTAAATTTTCTGCTTCGCAAAGTTATAACATGGCTCCGAGCCAGAGCAAGCTCAAGGCTCTCCGCTAAGAAATTGTTAAGCCATAAATTTCAAGATATGTGGTTATCATATTTCTTCGACGGAAAATCCTGCTGAAAGCGGATTTGGAGTTAAAATTAATCTTCGAACGAAGTGAGAAGTAATTTCCAGTTAGCCTTCGACATATGTTGAACCTGTAGGCGAGCTTGCGAGCGTAACATCTAAAAACCACTTCAAACTTAAAAAATCATGGAAAACAAAAATGTTGGATATTTAATATTAGGGATAGCAGTATTACTTATAGTTATAATTTTTTTATACGATAATGTTCTAAAAGAAGTTATTGTTGGAAGTTGCGGGATTGAACATTCGTTAAGTTGTCCTATGACGCAAAGCGTGAATCAGCAGACCTATTTGTCTTTAGCAATTGTCGGACTTCTTGTAGTTATAGCGCTTGTTCTTATTTTTTCTAAACCGCATGAAAGAGTAGTTATTCAGGAAAAGAAAGTAAGAGTTGAAGTTCCTGAAAAGAAAAAGAAAATTGACACTTCATCGTTAAATAAAGATGAAAAGAAAGTTATTGAATTGTTACAAAAAGAAAATGGAACAATGTTTCAAGCTGATTTGATGGAAAAAATTGAAATTGGAAAGGTTGGAATGACGCGGCTTCTTGATAAACTTGAGGCAAAGCAATTTATTGAACGAAAAAGAAGGGGAATGAATAATGTTGTTGTTTTAAGGAATTGAAACATTTTATAAATTCTCTTCTCGTTATTAATTCATGAATCAAAAACAAAAAGAGGTGATAAATGCAGGCTTAACTATTGGTTTTATTATTGCCCTTTTTATTTTATCATCCTATGTTGTAAGTTTATATTTAGATGAATTGAAGGCTTACTCTTTTTCCCATTATTATCTTGGAGTTTTTGTTTACATTTTTATTTTTACTTTGTCAATTGTTGTAGCTCCAATAAGTTCTCTTCCATTAGTTCCGTTCGCGTCGCAGGTTTGGGGTTGGCAATTAGCTGCAATATATTCTGTAATTGGCTGGACTATTGGAGATATTATCGCGTTTTTGCTTTCAAGAAAATACGGAAAACCTTTGATTAAAAGATTAATTTCATTAAAAGAAGTTGAAAAGATTGAAAAATATATTCCTGAAAATCACATTTTTGCGTCGATAGTATTGTTGAGAATGACTTTGCCTTCGGATGGATTAAGTTATGCTTTAGGTTTGTTTTCTAATATAAAATTCAAAACATATTTGACTGCAACAATTATTGGTTCGTTGCCTTTTGCTTTTGTTTTTGCATATCTTGGAACACTTTCGGTTAAGTGGCAAATATTGGGAATAATAATTTCATTTATATTAGTTGGAATGATACTTCATATGGGATATAAGATTAGGAATAAAAATAGGGCATCAAAAAAGATATAAACTCTTCTTACCTAAATAAATAATGGTAATGCTTGAAATTTCAAATTTCATTCATTTTGTTGGTTTGTCTTTTGGGGTTGGAGGAGCAACAATTGCAGCAATTATTTCTATGAAAGCTGAAAGAAATCCTGAGATTACTCCTGCGATTATGAAAATAATGCCGGCGATTTCTAAAGTTATTTGGACAGGTTTGATGCTTTTGATTATTTCTGGTTTTATGGTTACAGCGTATGTTACTTGGCCTATTGACAAACAAATGCTTTTGATTAAACATGTTCTTGTTGTTTGGATAGTTTTGATTGGAATTTTTCTTGGAAAAACGTCGAGAAAAATGGGTGTTCATGCGCCTAAAGGAAAAGATAAACCATCTCCTAAGTTTTTGAAACTGAAGAAACAAATGAAAGCGTTTAGTATGATAAATTTGATTCTTTGGTATTTGGTTGTTTTAATTTCTGCTTTTGTTTGAATAGAATAGAGCGTGTCTAAAAATAGTTTTTTCTAATAACTTATTCCGACGCAATTTCATTAATTCACTAA
>Ga0209210_1001450_pt1 | contig 19784 bp, 14 predicted proteins | sample RifGroA1_FD_183991 | JGI IMG/M metagenome (GOLD analysis project Ga0209210, IMG submission 183991) | Contaminated groundwater microbial communities from Rifle, Colorado, USA - Rifle Groundwater A1 (SPAdes) (version 2) | ecosystem: Environmental > Aquatic > Deep subsurface > Groundwater >...
ACGTGTTGGCTTTCTGAACTCCCGGTTCGCTGCACTACCCAGAATCCACAACCCCCGAAAATCGCAACCCAAATCTGTCCCACTTAAGGTCGTCAACTGAAAGGCCGGGAACCTGGAACTGAAGATCATGTATTCGATTAAAACATCAGTCAATCGTTTCGATTTAAATCATTTAAAATTCAGAAAACGTCATTATTTCCCGATAAGGAAACGATGGTCTTTCGAGTTATGTTCATCATATTGTTAATTGTAGGCTCTGGGTCCGCAGTGGCTGAGCCGCTGATATTTTCTGATGAACAGTCGAGCTATTCCGCCGTAACAAATTTTGAAGCGCTCGAAGATCCGAATGATGATCTGGACATTACGGACGTTATATCGAACGAAGTTAATTCACGCTTTGTCGCTCTGAATCGAATCGGAAAGCTTAAAGATCATCGTGCCTACTGGTTAAGACTGAAAGTCCTGTCGCAACATAAAAGATCCGTCACCTATGCGATTGAATTACCTGAGGATGAACTGGATTCCTACTTGGTTCAGAATGCTAAACCGGAACAGACGGGCCATAGCGGTCTGCTTGTCGCTTATGAGAACCGCAACCCGAGTCATCTGCTTCCATTGGCTCTGATCACGGTTAAACCCGAGCAGGAATCAGTGCTGTATATTCGTGTTAAACATCAGTGGGGGCATCGAATTCAGGCAAATGATCCCACTTATGGAACGGTTTACAATTATCAGATGCTTCAGAAGCTAAGTAGCAGAGAGGGGCATCTTCTCGGCCTCTACTACGGTTTGATTCTGGTTATTTGTCTGATCAGTTTAGTGATGTACGTCACTTTTCGAAATCCAGTTTACGGCGTTTACAGTGTCTTTTCCATTCTGTTTGGACTCTACAGTTACTCGCTATCCGGCTACGCGTATCAATACCTTTGGCCGAGTCTTTCGCGTTTCAACAAGATCAGCGCAATATTTCTCGCGCCCTGCCTTCTTCTCTCGTTTACTTATTTCACTCTGGGCTTCCTGCAGCTTGGCAAAATCACTCCTCGTCTGAAGAAGACCCTGATAGCCTTGGCTTTGTCCTTCTTTGTGACAATTCCGCTGTTTCTGACGAACAACCGGACGGAAGCATACATTGCGCAGGCAGTGATTGGCGCTTCGGTCTTTTTCTTGATCCTGCTCGGAGGAACTCTCGCGGTCGTAAATGGGCAGTCCTCAGCTTGGATGTTTCTGGCCGGCAATATCAGCCTGATTGCTGTTTCCAGCTTTCAATTTCTCACGATGCTTTCGATTCTCCCATACACGATATTTTTTCGCTTCGGAATGCAGGCCGGGTCTGCCTTTCAGCTGGTCGCCGTGCTTCTCGGTTTGTTCTACGATCTGTGGCAAATCAGGCGAGAACAGGAGCGCGCGGCGCAAAGAGAGCTGGAACTTCAAAAGTGTGCTCTGGAATCCAAACAAAAGCTCCTGGATGCGTTTGCTCGATTCATTCCTACAGACTTCCTGCGATGCCTAGGCAAGCACGACATCACACAAGTCAGACTTGGGGATGCCACAGAAAGGAAAATGGCGGTTCTTTTTTCTGATATCCGTTCTTTTTCCACTCTTTCCGAAACACTCAGTCCACAGGATAATTTCGCGTTCCTCAATACGTATCTCTCTGAAGTTGGGCCAATTATCACAAAGTACGGCGGATTTATAGATAAGTTCATAGGTGATGGAATCATGGCACTCTTTCCAAATGGTAATGACGGAGCGCTGAAGGCAGGTCAGGAAATGATCGAGCGCACCCAGCGTTTTAATTTTCGTACCGTGGATGGAAGGATGATCTCGATCTCAATCGGAATCGGTATTCATTACGGAGCAGTGATTTTGGGCACTATCGGTGAACACCAGCGAATGGAGGGCACCGTGATCTCTGATGCGGTGAACGTGGCATCCCGAATCGAGCAGCTGACCAAAATGTTTCGAGTGTCACTCGTTTCAAGTGAAGATTATCTCAAACAGCTCGCTCATACTGAGGGGCTTCCGTTACGGCGTCTAGGCAATACCCGAATCAGAGGTCGATCTGCGAAGCTGAACGTTTATGAGGTTTTCGCCTGTGATTCGGACCTTGTTCGTCAATGCAAGTTCAATAGCAGGCCGGAGTTCGAAAGAGCGATTACGCTTTTCGAGGGCCGGCAATTTGAAGAGGCAAACGAAATTATGCAGCAACTTGCCAATAAGTATCCCGAGGACGAAGTCGTGCAGTATTTCGCAAGCAAGAGCGACTGGACCGGCCTCACTCGAATCATCAAGGCAGCCTGAAGATCCCGTGGTCTTGAATCAGCTCAAATGAAATGTTCAGCCGAGCTTGCGCGCGAAGTTGCGAGGGGCCTTCGTATTACCGAGCTGATCCTTTTACCAGTCGTTGAATTGAGCCTGAGACATCTGCTCCTTTCATCTCGACGCGGCTCTCTTGCCGGAAATGAGTATAAGATCCGGCAATCCCGGCACTGAAACCAAGGTTCGTGGCTACTCCGATTGTTACAATCTTGTTTTTGGAATGGGTAGAGCAGCTTGTTTGCATCACTGCATCCAGACCAAGAGTTGCGCTCACGCCCCCGGACATTCCGCAGAAGTGTCCAGCGTAGTCTTTGAGCTTCCTCATGTTGAAAATCAAATTAAGACCTACCCCTCCGGTTGCTTCTGCTTTGGGACCCAGAAGCACGCCTCCAAAGCGGAATACTCCAATTTCCCATGAATCGGGCTGGTTGGGATTGGTGAGGACAACTAGCTCGTAACCTCCATGTGGCCCGATGCCCAAGCTTGCTCCCGCAAAAATACTGACGCTGTAGCCACTCAACGAAAGCCCCTTCCCTTTAGCGGATTTGATGATTGTGCTCAGCTTTTGCCGAACGACACTCGAGGCGATTGGAAGCTTCAGGTCTCGGACCACTTTCACGGCACTTTCGACGATCGCATCCGAGAAGAGATGCTGGTCAATGGCTTTCACGTCGTGACCTAAAGCATCGATCATAGGAGGCAGGTTTTCGTGAGAAGATTGGCATTGCAGGGTGCTGCTGGACGCTGAGCCCGGAGTGGTACCCAGTAGAACGAGGACTGATAGCAATGAAAACGAATGCTTCTTCATTTATTCAATTTGCGTTTCAAGGTGCGATTACCTTTAAGATAATATTAAGAGTTATCGGAGCCTCTGCCAACCAGAGATTACTAAAATGCTGATTTGTGAGAAGATAAAGTGAATTCGATGTGCAAGAAAGGTCCGCAATGAAATTAGACGTAAACATCCGCCAAGAGCAAACTGAAGATATTGATGCCATTACTGGGGTCACGAGGGCTGCTTTCAAAAACCATCCCGTCAGCCATCAGACAGAAGAGTTCATTATACATGCGCTAAGAGCAGCGGGGGCGCTGACACTTTCCTTGGTTGCCGAGCTGAAAGGGAAGATAGTGGGTCATATTGCTTTCTCGCCCGTTAAGGTCTCCAATGGCGACACTGGCTGGTATGGGCTTGGACCTGTTTCTGTTCTGCCTGATTTGCAAAAGCAGGGAGTAGGGAAGGCACTTGTCATCGAAGGCCTCTCTAAACTAAAAAGAACCGGAATGCAGGGCTGCGCCCTTGTCGGGGACCCCGAGTATTACAAGAGATTCGGGTTCAGGAATAATCCCGATTTGATTCACGAGGGCATTCCACAGGAATATTTTCTTGTTCTGCCGCTTGGCAAAACGACGCCTCGTGGTGTTGTGAAGTTCCATGAGGGGTTTAACGCAACTAGATAGCAACTGGAAACTGCCCTCCCAGTCTGGGGCAGTTGATTCAATACGGCAGGTAAAGAACGCGGTTCAAGAGTCAGGTTGGTTAAGATCGTGCCAAACCCGTGAGTTTACCGGGTTAGGACCTGATTATGATAATTGATATAAATATAGAGGTGGTCTTCCAGCCGGTCGATTCGTTTGGTTGTATTCCAGGTCCTGCGAAATAGCCGGCTAACGTGGGCACGAATCATCGCGCACGAGTGATTGAGCGAAAACAGCGGATCAAATCCGCCGCCCTTCAATTCGCCTTGTCCCACAATGCAGCCTCGTCGACCCTTGGTTGTAGAACTGATCAAGGTGCTGGAATGTGTATTGATCCAGGCGGGATACTTTGGATTTTGATCTGTAAATATACAGGCCGCAGGAGCTAGTACGGGATCAACCTGTTTAAAAATCTTCTGCGCACATTCGGGGCGTTCATCTCGCCTGGGACCGTATTTTTTGACTGAAATCGCGGCCAGTAGCCCCTTTGCTGGCATGGAGCAGGCGCCGATGGCCAGGATCTTTCGCGTCTTGGGTTCAACTATCAAGGGGATACTTACGGGCAAGCACTTGGATCTTTCGAAAGTCTCCATTTCATCAAATTGGACAAGATCGAGCTTGTTATTGGAACGAACGAGAGACATCAAAAACTGCTGATGGGTCAGACGTGCTTGTGCTGCTAGAAATCGGAGTTTGCGTTCCACGGTTTTTCGGGAAGTCTTGAGAACGCGCGCGATCTGGCGCTGTGTCATGCCTTGTGCCAGGTGCTCGCGAATGGGATCATTGAGTCTTCGCCGTTTCTGTAAAAAACAGCTTGAATATCGCGCAGAGGAGAAGGAGCGATTACATATCTTACATTGAAAACGTGCGATGTATTTGGAATCAGAAGATCTAAAAAAGAAGCCCTTTCGGACCAAGTGTACGAAAGATGAATCTCCTGAAACTGACGGACAATCAGAATAGAAGCATTGAGTGGGTAGCCGAGTTGAACTGTTCAGGTACATGCTCAGGGATAGAGCAATAACAAAGCCGAATCAGAGTCTTAGACAAAAAGTTCAAAAATCGTCCCCAGGCTGGGAGGGCAGTTTTCAGGGAATAGACCAATGACCAGCCCAGCCCCAAGCGGAGACGATTGATTCGGCTTTGTTAGAGTTTATTCTTTATACGGTTCGCGTCCCTACCCCAGCGACCGAGCCAAAGCGGCAATATAAAAAATAAAAAAATTGGACCCAGCAGTACTGCAAGGAAATACCAGGTGCCGCTTACATTTACTTTTCTGCGCGAAGCCTCAAGGGTCACTAACCCCAGACCAAGCGCCCCTAGGCAAAACCAAATGATCAGGGCGATTCTCATGGGATCAAAATACTAATCTAACTGCCATATCTTTGGAAAGTGTAATGCATCGACATCAGAATGTCGGTTTAGGTTGTGAACGCTGAAGCAAAAATGTAGGCTCACGCCATGAGCTTCAGCAATAATGGTGGCAGGCACGGCGGCGATCCTTTTAAAGAGTATGAGGATGAATTCAAAAAAATCATCGACACTATTCGTAAAAACCTTCATTTAGTACTATTTGGGATTGGAGGTTTGCTCCTTTTCTTGGCAGTGTTATCAAGTTTTTATACCGTGCAGCCCAGTGAAGAAGCCGTGATCGTGCGCCTAGGCAAATACAGTGAAACTACAATGCCAGGGCTGCATTTCAAGCTGCCTTTCGGTATTGATAACGCAATCAAAGTCAAAACCAAGCTTGTCCTTCAGGAGGAGTTTGGCTTTCGCAGCGTGGAAACGCGCGGAGGAGATACGGTTTATCAGAAGAAAGGCTTTGATAAGGAATCGTCAATGCTGACTGGTGATCTGAACGTGGCGGACGTCGAATGGATTGTCCAATACCAGATTGCGGACCCCCGTAAATTCCTGTTTCAGGCTCAGAATCCCCAGCAGAATATCCGCGATGTTTCGGAGGCTATCATGCGTCGGGTCGTGGGCGATCGTACGGTGAACGAGACACTGACTACCGGTCGCGTGGAGATTGCGTCGGAGGCACATCGCCTGACCCAGGAAGTGCTCGATAAATATGACCTTGGTATCCGCGTTGTGACTATCAAGTTACAGGATGTAAATCCTCCTGAGCTTGTTAAGCCCTCATTTAATGAGGTGAATGCTGCTAAACAGGAACAAGAGCAAGCGATCAACATGGCAGAGTCCTCATATAATAAAGTCATCCCTGAAGCACGCGGCAAGGCTGAAGAGACTCTTTCGAAAGCAGAAGGCTATGCGACTGCTGTTGTGAATCGCGCAAAAGGTGACGCCGACCGGTTCCTTCTGACCCTTAAAGAATATCGAAATGATCCTGAGATCACACGTAAACGCATGTATATAGAAACAATGGAAGAGCTCTATGGTCGTTTCAATAAACTCACCATCGTGGACGACAAAGTTAAAGGAGTCCTGCCGATCTTTAGCGGTTCGCAAAAGCTCCAGGAGGCTACAGAAAAATGAATCCTAACCGAATTGCAGCCATAGTTATTCTCACAGTCCTTGGTATTGCAGCGACTCTATCTGCCGCCTATGTTGTGCCGGAGGGCCGCCAGGCCGTCATCACTCAGTTCGGGCGTCCCATTGGGACACCTGTGACTTCCGCAGGGATTCACGTCAAAATGCCGTTCATTCAAGACGTGCAGTACGTGGACAAACGGATTATGACCTGGGATGGATTCCCGAACCAGATACCAACTCGGGATAAAAAGTATATTCTCGTCGATACCACTGCCCGCTGGCGCATTCACGATGCGCTGAAATTCATTCAGACGGTACAAAATGAGCGCGGAGCGAAAGCTCGTATTGACGCTATCTTGGACGCAATTGTTCGGGATACGATCTCAAATCACAACCTGGTCGAGGCAGTCAGAAATTCAAATAAAATTTTGGAATATATCGAAGTAAAAGCCGAGGAAGCCCGGAAGAGGGTTGCTTCTGGCACCCTGCTCGTCGCTGAAGAAGAAGAAATTACGGGAGAAATCGAGAAGATCCAGACTGGTCGTGAAAACTTGAGCGGTATGATTGCAAAAAAGGCAGAGGATGAACTTCGGGATTTCGGAATCACTGTAATCGACGTCCAGATCCGCCGTATTGCCTATGAATCCAGCGTTGAGAAAAAAGTATACGAACGCATGATTTCCGAACGTAAACGGATCGCAGAGAAGATCCGCTCCATCGGAATGGGTGAACAAGCGAAAATTCAGGGTAAGACCAGCCGAGATCTTCAGCGCATTGATTCCGAGGCCTATCGTAAGGCCCAGCAGACCAAGGGAAAAGCAGAAGCTGAGTCCATTGGAATTTATGCACGCTCACTTTCGCAGGACCGGAAGTTTTTTGAATTTGTGCGAACCATGGATGCCTACAAAAAGGCACTCAAGGATGACACCCAGCTGATCTTATCAGCGGATTCAGGATTTCTGCAGATGCTGAAAAAGCAACCGTGATCAATGAGCCTCGTCCTTCGATCATTTGCCTGGGCCAGTACGACTCTTTTGCTAGGGATCGGGCTCGCTTTTGGTTTACAGAGTGATGAGCAGAAGGTCGCTTATCTCATTGCTGTCGAAAACGAGGTGCCAGAGCTTTTCGAAAGTGTAAAACGCTACGAGATGGATCTGCCTGGCCTTATTGAGGGACAGGGCCGTTTGACTCGGCAGTTTGAAAAAGACCCAGAGTACCTGCGCCTGAAGAAAGAGCGTCCCGGACTGGCTCGGGTCAGATTGTTTGCGCAGGACCCATCACCGAAAGCTGAAGTGGATCCCGTGGTCTTGAGTCAGCTCAAAAGAAAATGGTCAGCCGAGCTTACGGCCGAAGTTGCTCGGGGACAAACCTCAATTCAAAGGGAGCTCAAAGGATTGCTTCAGTTGCTTGGGAGGGTGGATTCGAACCGGCTTGTGACGGGGTTGATCAAAGCGCTTCCTCCAGAGCGGCAGAAGGCGGCTTTTCCGCTCTCGTTTGAAGAAAAGATCATTCTTCTGAAACGGGAACTGCCCCGCGATCTGCAGGCCGCCGGATTCAAAGCGGAAGTTTTTGGGCTGAACAAGGAAATTGACAGCACCAGGGTACTAACGATTCTCCGGCAAGCGAAGTTAGCCGAAGATCGTTTGCCTAGGCTTGTCAGCTCCTTGCTTCTTGCGAATCAAAATCTTCTCGCGGATGAAAAAACCAGTTCCAAGACCTTTGAATTTCTGAACGAACGAGGTCAGGCAAGAATTAAATCCCTTGTCGCCAGCGAGCTGAAGGGCTTGTACCGAGTGGGTACAGCCCAGGAATTTCTTGATCTGCGCGAAGTACCTCCGGATTGGGGTATTTTAAGAGGTTGTGTCGGGGGAGATTGTTCCACACGCCGGTCTTACGCATATCCGAATTCCCCCATGGAACGAGTTTTTTTTGTTTCAGGTGGGGCCGTGAGTGAAAAGCCGAAGCTGAAAGGCTATGTCGCTGGAACCCATGTGGTCGTAGAGGGTCGACCGGCTTTTTATGTTCATACGGTTGCCGGGCGAGATTTTAATGGCAGAGATCTCGATAAAATTCTCGACCTTTTTTTCTCCCAGAAGGCGGCGCTGGGCGCGGAACGAATCATTGTGCCGACAAAACAAAGGATCCAAAGTAATCTTTTTGATCACCCGAAGCTGAAAGAAGTTTATGAGCAAAAGTTGCAAAATCTGCCGGACGCCAACATAAGACATCCGGACGAGGCGCTGCGGGCGGTTATCGATCGAGCAGTTCCGGATTCTTCGTATGACACCAGCTCTTCCAACGCGAGAGGATACATTTACAGCCCCAAGGAAGCGATCAGACTGGAAACCCGGGTCAAGGCAGTTTCTTCCGAGGCTGTTGTCACTTACGCGGTTGATGGCTCAAATAAAGGGCGGGCACTGGGGTTGGCTTTGGAGAGAAAATTAGCGGGTGATGAGCAAATACTGGCTTTGGTAAAGAATGCCACCGGCTTGACCGATTCTGCAATCCAAAGTGCCTTGGCGATTCTTTACAACAAGCGCGCGCTTCCGATAGCAGAGTATTCAAAACAGGCGAATTCTCTTTTGAAGGCTTACGCTATCAACGCAAATCAGTTTTTTCGGAAGCATGGGGCCTATCAGATTTTAGCACGACTGCTGGCGCCGGATTCGTTCAATTCGGAAAATCTCGCTATAACAAAAAAAATGTTCAGGGAGTTTGAGGCCGATCCGTTCCTATTCCAAGCTGTAAAGGAATTCATTCTGGAAGCGGGGGTGACGCTTCCGCCGGCAAACATCCGGTCCTTGGGCGAACTGGCTCAACGTAAAGAGCTTGGAAAAAAAGTCGATTGGTTATTGATCGATGTCGTATTCAAAGATGGTGTTCCTGTGCAATTTGCTGAGCTGGCGGATCAAATTGTCTTGCGCGCCGATCGACTCACGCTCAATCGGATGCACGGCTCGATTCCGGCAGGGCAGTCGCCCAATTGCCTGGTCAAAGCTTTAGGTCTTGTATTCTAAACGGCTGCGGGAACGCAATCCGCTATCCTGCGACTTTCCTGTCTCCCCGCGGAGATCGGGAGCAGCGCGCCATCGTGTTCCGTGCGTCAAGGCATCAAATGGTGGCGAGGTGAAATTCTGCCCCTTCCTTGCAAGCGTACGTTCTAGGAGACCCAAATGACCAAAGATCCGGTTTGCGGAATGACGGTAGATCCCGGTGACGCGTATCAAGCTGACTATAACGGAACGACTTATTTTTTTTGCAGCGAGAGCTGTGTAACCCGATTCGAAAGTGCCCCGAGCGCCTACTTGGGCGAGTCTTTGCGCCTTGTTACGAATCAACCTTCGGCTAAGGATCATGATTACACGTGTCCAATGCACCCGGAAGTGAGGCAGCTCGGTCCAGGGTCCTGCCCGATCTGCGGAATGGCGCTGGAGCCTGTTGAGGCTGCGGTCCAAACTGGGCCCGACCCCGAACTTGTGGACATGACCAGGCGTCTTAAATGGGCGGTGATCTTAACGATTCCGCTGCTGTTAATTGCGATGGGGCATATCATTCCTGCGTGGCCTTTGGAGCGGATAGTATCCGGATCGACCCTAAACTGGATCCAATTAGTGCTTGCGACTCCCGTCGTGCTTTGGGCAGGCTTTCCGCTCTTTCAGCGAGGCTACTGGTCTGTAAAGAACATGAGCCCCAATATGTTTACGCTGATCGCGTTAGGGACCGGTGTGGCTTATCTATTCAGCGTTTTTGCAACGCTCTTGCCGGGCACCTTTCCTGTGTCCTTCCAGTCTCATGAGGGCGCGGTCAGTGTCTATTTCGAGGCAGCCGCTGCTATTATCATGCTCGTACTTCTCGGTCAGGTCCTCGAGTTGAGGGCTCGTAGTCAGACCGGTGCCGCAATCCGTGCCTTGCTGGATCTTGCGCCCAAAGAAGCCAGGCAGGTTCGTGTAGACGGCTCCGAAGAAGACATCCCTGTTGAACACATCCAGATTGGTTCGAAGCTCAGAGTAAGACCCGGTGAAAAGATTCCGGTGGACGGCTTTGTCGCGGAGGGTGCCAGTTCAATAGATGAGTCGATGATTTCCGGTGAGCCGATTCCTGTAGAAAAGACAGTAGGCGATCCTGTTACAGGTGGTACCGTCAATGGGACCGGTTCCTTCCTGATGGAAGCAAAAAAAGTGGGAAAGGACACGCTTCTGGCTCAAATTGTCCGGCTGGTCACTGAGGCACAGAGAAGCAGGGCGCCTATCCAACGTATCGCGGACCGGGTGTCGGCCTACTTCGTTCCAGGCGTGATTGTGGTTGCGATACTTACAGCCGTTGCTTGGATAACGTTTGGACCGGAGCCACGCTATGTTTACGCGCTCGTCAATGCAGTCGCTGTCTTGATCATTGCATGTCCTTGCGCTCTTGGTCTCGCAACGCCAATGTCCATCATGGTCGGCACAGGAAAAGGGGCTCATTCGGGTGTGCTCATCAAGAACGCAGAAGCGCTCGAGACCTTTGCGAAAGTCGATACACTGGTCATCGATAAGACGGGGACTCTGACCGAGGGACGACCCGAGGTCGCTTCGGTGATTTTAGCACTGCAGAGTCGAGACTTGACCGAAACCGAAGCGCTTCGGCTGGCTGCAAGCCTGGAGAATTTGAGTGAACATCCGCTCGCTGCCGCAATCGTCCGTGCTGCAACAAAGCGCGGCGTGCGTGAGCTGAGTTCGGTAGCCGACTTTCAGTCACATACGGGAAAGGGAATTACCGGGCGCATCGATGGTGTCAGCGTCGCAGTCGGAAACGCGAAACTGGTGGAGTCCCGTGAGTTTGAAGCACAAGCAGAACGTCTAAGAAGTACTGGCCAGACGGTGATGTATCTGGCGTTGAACGGAAAACCCGCTGCAATGTTTGGTTTGGCGGACCCAATCAAAGAGAGCACGATCGAGGCCGTATCAGAGCTGCAGAAAAATGGGGTGCAGGTCGTAATGCTGACAGGCGATCATAAGGCCACGGCGGATGTGGTGGCCGGAAGGATCGGGATCAGTGAAGTATACGCACAGGTTTCTCCGACGGAAAAAACAGAAGCTGTTAAACGTTTACAAAGCCAAGGACGTTTGGTCGCAATGGCCGGCGATGGAATCAACGACGCCCCCGCTCTGTCGCAAGCCGACGTGGGGATTGCAATGGGAACCGGGACTGATGTCGCTATTCAGAGTGCTGGCGTAACTTTGGTTAAAGGTGATCTTCGGGGAATACTTCGAGCGCGACACCTGAGTCTCGCCACGACTCGAAATATCCGGCAGAATCTCTTTTTCGCATTTGTTTACAATCTGCTCGGTGTGCCAATCGCCGCTGGTGTTCTGTATCCGGCCTTTGGTTTACTTCTCAGTCCCGTGATAGCAAGCGCCGCAATGAGCCTGAGTTCCGTCTCAGTTATTGCGAACGCTCTCAGGTTGAGGAGGGTGCAACTCTAGATCAGAGAATCTCGAATTATGATTTCATTCATCAGTGTTTTATGAACCGGGCAGTGCTCGGCAATTACAAGAAGCCTTTGCCTTTGAGTCTCATCAAGACTTCCTTCGAGTTCAATGTCTCTAAAAATGTAGTGAATAAAGCCGTTATTTGATTCGCAATCAGCACAATCTTTCGCATGAATTCGATCATGCTTAAGCTTGATCCGAACAGCGGATAGTTTCCAATTCTTACGCTTTGCATACATAAAGAGAGTAATGGCCGTACAAGATCCCAAAGCTGCTAAGAGCAAATCATAAGGGGTAGGACCTTGGTTTTTCCCCCCAAGAACACTTGGCTCATCGCTTAAGAATCTGTGTTCCAGATTCTCGCCCGCAGTAATCTCTTGAGTGAGGTTTTCATTTATAGAACGAATGATTACTTCAGCCATCAATAGCCCACCCTTTACCTGCGCTTGGGATTTTGTTCTCTACCGCATGGCTACTGCAATTAGAAAGCCTGATAGTGGCCTTGGCTTGCATCCTGCAGAAATTCAAAAGCAATGGCGCAGAGCGGAGTTCATCGGCGTCACGGGGACTTTGAGAACAGTCGGAGCTCCTGGGACGGGCGATTCCACAAGGAGAAAAGACTTATGATAAATGATACAGTAAACCGTGTTGAAGTGGAAGGCAGTCTCGATGAAGTCATTGATCGCATTACTGAGGCGCTCAATAGGGAAGGGTTTGGAATTCTCACTCGAATCGATCTTCACTCGAAATTTCGGGAGAAACTTGGGAAGGAGATTTCGCCTGCTGTGATTCTGGGGGCATGTAACCCCCAGCTTGCCTATGAGGCTTATCAATGCAATTCGGACGTTGCGAGCCTGCTTCCGTGTAACGTGGTTGTACGCGAGGTTTCTGCCGGGAGATGTTCAGTCGAGCTCGCTCGCCCTTCGGTAATGATGGAAATGCTCGGCGATGAGAAGCTCGTGGCGCTTTCTCGGGATGCCGATCAGCGCCTTGAGCGTTGCCTAAGTCATTTGGAAACGAAAAGAGCGGCATGAGCCGAGCACTACTGGGTTGTGAACCTCCAATCACATACTTCCCCTGGAGCCAGGGAGCTTAATTTAAATTGAAAGACTCTGCTCGCGAAATGTGGCTGATTGTTTGCATTACCCACGTAATTTAGAATGCCGCTTACGACGCATTAAATAGTACCACTCCAGAACGAAAAGCTAGAATAGCGAATAAGAAAATGGCCCGGGAAAAACTTCGACTCCAAGCGAGGTCTACACGCACTAGGATAGTACGACACCCCAGATCTAGCGCTGCGCAAATGGGATCGTTAGAAAAGTTTCGCCGGATGGCGACCGTCATTCAAGACTCCGATGACGCGATCACTTTTCAGGATCTAGATGGCAACATCCTGGCGTGGAACCGGGGTGCTGAACAGATTTACGGATATTCTGAAGCTGAAGCCCTCCGCATGAATAGCGTAGACACAGTTCCAAAGGAGTATCAGCAAGAGGCACGGGGATTCCTTGCCTCTTTGAAACGCGGGGAATTGCTTCCGAATTTGGAGACCAAGCGAAAACATAAAGACGGGAGAATAATTGATGTTTGGCTGACTGTGACCAAGCTCACCGACGATAAAGGCAAGTTAACCGGCATTGCCACAACCGAGCGCGACATTACTGCACAAACCAAAACACTGGCTCGATTTCGACGGATGGCAACAGTCATTCAAGATTCCAATGATGCGATCACTTTTCAGGATTTGGACGGCAACATCCTGGCCTGGAACAGGGGGGCTGAACAGATTTATGGATATTCAGAAGCTGAAGCTCTTCGCATGAATATCGTAGATACAGTACCAACGGAATATCAAGAAGAAGCCAGGCAATTTTTGTCTTCCCTTAAGCGCGGCGAGCTGGTGCCTACGCTGGAGACAAAACGCAAGACGAAGGATGATCGGATCGTCGATGTCTGGCTGACCACCACTAAACTCACTGATGACAAAGGAAAACTGACAGGAATTGCCACAACGGAACGCGACATTTCTGAGCGTATGGGAGCGTTAGAAAAATTTCGCCGCATGGCGACCGTCATTCAAGACTCCAATGACGCGATCACCTTCCAGGATCTAGATGGCAACATCCTGGCATGGAATCGGGGTGCTGAACAAATTTACGGGTACACAGAAGCCGAAGCCCTTCGCATGAATATTGTTGATACTGTGCCTACGGAATATCAGGAACAAGCACGCGGATTCTTTACCTCTTTAAAACGTGGTGAATTATTGCCGAACTTAGAGACAAAACGAAAACATAAGGACGGCAGAATCATTGATGTCTGGCTGGTCAATACGAAGCTTACTGATGATAAAGGCAAATTAACCGGAATTGCCACTACCGAGCGTGACATCACAGAAATGAAGCACGCAGATGCATTACTGAGAGAGAAGGCACGCGAACTCGAATTTCTCCGCGAAGGCCAAATCACCCTCTCCGACAAAATGCGTGGCGAACAGGACATTTCAAAATTGGGTCAAAGCGTCTTGAGCCACCTCGCTCCGTTCTTGAACGCTCAGATGGGCGCATTTTACTACGTGACTGAGGATAAAACTCTCAAGCGCGCGAGTGGCTATGCCTACTCAAAACAAGTAGATCAAGAGAAGACGATTGCACCGGGAGAGGGCCTGGTGGGCCAGGTCGTGTTAGAAAAACGCGCCATTCTCCTCGAGCAAGTCCCCTCGCAATATTTTGGGAAAATTAGCTCGGACTTAGGGGAGATCACCCCTTGCTCGCTTCTTTTAGCGCCTGTATTTTATGAGGGGAAAGTCACGGGTGTGATCGAGCTGGCTTCTTTTACCTCATTCTCCGAGCATCAAAAGACATTCCTGGAGCAGGTGTCCGAGAATATCGGGATTGCAGTTAACACTTCATTTAGACGAAAAAAACAGCAAGAGCTGCTCGAAAGGTCCCAAGTGTTGACCGAGAAATTACAATCCCAGCAAGAGGAACTCAAAGCAGCAAACCAAGAGCTTGAGAAGCAATCTCGCGCACTTCAGGAGTCGCAGACGAAGCTCAAAAGCCAGCAAACGGAACTTAAACACACCAACGAGCAGCTAGAACAGCAACGAGACATTTTAAATCAGAAAAACGAAGCACTTAACAAAGCACAACGGCTTCTCGAGGAACGATCCGACGAAGTTCAACGGGCAAGCCAGTACAAATCCGAATTTCTTGCCAATATGTCCCATGAGCTTCGTACCCCTCTCAATAGCACTCTAATCTTGGCGAAGCTTCTCGCGGACAACGCGAATGGAAACCTGACCCAAGAGCAAATAAAGTACGCACGTTCCATTCAATCAGCCGGCCAAGACCTGTTCGATCTCATAAATGACATCCTGGACCTCTCAAAAGTTGAGGCCGGAAAGCTCGAACTAAGACTCGGGAGCGTACTGCTGTCAGACGTCTTAGACACCGTTGAGAAGACTTTTAATCCTTTAGCCATGGAAAAGAAGCTTCGATTTGAAATTATATCCGACGGTAGTGCGCCTAAAGCGCTACTCACGGATCGCCAACGGCTGGAGCAAATCCTAAAGAACCTCCTTTCCAATGCATTCAAGTTCACTGAAAAAGGCCAGATCACGCTTCAAGTGTCTCGAATGCCGGACGGCAAAATTTCGCTTTCAGTGATCGACACGGGTATCGGTATCCAAGAGTCCCAGCTGAAGGTAATCTTCGAGGCATTTCGCCAAGCCGACGGAACGACCAACCGAAAATATGGTGGCACGGGCCTCGGGCTTTCAATCTCCCGAGACCTGGCCAGACTCCTGGGGGGAAATATCGAGGTTGAAAGCGCACTCGGTAAAGGAAGCCGCTTCACCCTTCTCCTGCCCGAGGCCTATGAAGAGGCTCGCATCCAGTCGGCACCCCCGAAAGCCTACTCCTTCCCATCGAAAAATGTGGTCCATCCACCACAGGAGCGAGTCAGGTCCGTTGCATTCTCAGATGATCGAAGCGTGCTTCCGGCGCCCGGGCGCACGCTTTTGGTTATCGACGATGACTTGGAGTTTGACCGGAATATATTTGAGATGGCCCATGAAATTCACTACAAATGCGTGGTCGCCTATGACGCCAAAGAGGGGCTTCGACTGGCTCGCAGTCTTCTTCCGGACGCAGTCTTCCTCGACATGAAGCTTCCCGATCATTCGGGACTGACCGTACTCGATCAGCTCAAAGAAGATCCAACCACCCGTCACATCCCAGTCCAGGTCGCCTCGCTTTATGACTATAAGGAAAGGGCCCTTCAAATGGGGGCGATGGGGTACGAACTAAAGCCGGTAAAACGAGAGACGCTCAAGGATATTTTAATCCAGCTCGACTCTAAACTCTCCCAGAAGATCAAGCGCGTCTTGATTGTGGAGAAAGACGAATTTCAGAGAGAAAGCATAATCAAGCTCATCACGGACGCAGACACTGAAATCACGGCGGTCGGGTTAGAGGGAGAGGTACTCGATGCGCTCAAAAAAACTCCCTATGACTGTATTGTGGTGAGTTTGAAACTTCCGGAAATGACACGCGAGCAGCTCCTAGAGAAACTGACTGAGCAAAAAGAGCTAGGTTCAGTTCCGCCAGTCATCGTTTATACCGGATATGCCGGGCGCTCTCTTTCGCAAGGCGAAGAACAGCAGTTCAGGAAATATTCCCGCTCGATCATCATTAAAGGAGCCGATTCTCCCGAAAGACTTCTCGACGAGGTCGGGCTGTTTCTCCATCGTGTCGAATCCAAGCTTTCACCCGAAAAGCAGCAGATGCTACGAAACCTAAGAGGTCACGAAAAGACCCTCAACGGCAGGAAAGTTCTCATTGTTGACGACGACGTGAGAAACATCTTTGCGTTGACTGCGGCCCTGGAAGAAAAAGGTGCCAACGTTCTCGTAGCGAGAACCGGCAAGGAGGCACTGACAAAGCTTTTCGAAGACCCACTCGTGGATCTCGTTCTCATGGACATCATGATGCCCGAGATGGATGGCTATCAGGCAACTGTCAAAATCAGGAAGCAAAAACGCTTTGCAAAACTTCCGATTATCGCGGTGACTGCCAAGGCGACGAAGAACGATCAAGCGCTTTGCATCAAAGCTGGCGCAAGCGATTATTTGGCTAAACCCATCGACTTAGATGAACTGTTTTCACTTTTTCGAGTTTGGATGCCCTCATGATTTTTAAAACGAATGAAAATCCGGTGAACATTCTCTTAGTCGATGACCGAGAGGACAATCTTCTTGCCTTAGAGGGTTTACTCAGAAGTGATGATTTCGAGATTTTCCAGGCCAAATCTGGAACCGAGGCGTTGGAGCTGATGATTTCCCGTGAGTTTGCCCTGGCCCTCATCGATGTCCAAATGCCCGGCATGAGCGGATTTGATCTTGCGGAGCTCATGCGCGGAGCAAAAAAAACCAAAAACATTCCAATAATTTTTGTGACCGCGACCGCTAAAGACCAAGACTACTTGTTTAAAGGGTATGAAACCGGCGCGGTGGATTACCTCACCAAACCGCTTGACGCCCACGCACTCAGAAGTAAAGTGAACATCTTCATTGAACTTTACCGCCAGAAAAAGTATCAAGAAGAACTCGTAACCCAACTCCAAAAGACGCGGGCTGAGCTCGAGCAAGCAGTTCAGATCCGTGACGAGTTCATGTCGATTGCCTCTCATGAACTCAAGACCCCGCTCACATCATTGAAACTTCAATTTCAACTCAGACAACGAAACCTACTGAAAACCGATCCAAACCCACTTACGCAAGAGCGTCTGATAAAGATGTTCGCGTCCGATGAAAAACAAGTTGATCTGATTACTCACCTCATCGACAACATGCTCGATATCACGCGAATCAGTTCCGGGAAGTTTTTCCTGAAAACAGAGCCTTTCGATCTTTGCGAGCTCGTTCGGGATCTTATCGAGCGAAGCTCGGAGCAGTTTGTAGCGGCAGGCTGCCCGATCGAGATGGATCTTTGCCCATCAGCGGTCGGAAATTGGGATCGCTTTCGCATCGAACAATTGCTCTTGAACCTGTTAACAAATGCTATGCGCTATGGCGCCGGTAAACCAATTTTCCTTCAAGTAACTGTTTCTCTCGACCGGGCGCGAATTCTCGTTCGCGATCAAGGGCGCGGCATCGCCGAGGAGAACCACACACGTATCTTTCAGCGGTTTGAGCGAGCTGAAAAAAAAGACAAAATCAAGGGGCTGGGACTTGGGCTTTACATCGCCAAACAGATCGTTGAGGTTCATCGTGGACTCATTCGGGTGGAAAGCATATTGGGTCAGGGCGCAACTTTTGTGGTCGAACTCCCATTGTTGAAACAAAACAAGGCGGCGTGAGCCGCACGGCTTTAACTTCCGGAGCTGTCCGTTGAGAATTGAATTGATCAAGTGTCGCGGCTCATCTTCCGTGGTGATGTAGTTGCAGTCACAAATGCGACCTCTACTTTGCTTTTTCAGCCGCGTGTGTGTCGTTTATCGATTCTGCCTCGGAAGTAATTTGCAAAATCTTTCTTGCAAAGACTGAGACGGATGATGAGACCGGTACACCTTCCTTAGCCATCCAACTCAGCTTCGAAAGCTTAAACTCGCAACGGGCAAGCGGAGAATATGCTCCCGTTGCTCGCCCTTGTGCCACGGCTTTTCTGAACGCGCTTTCGAGCGCTTTGTCCTGTCCCGGCCGGGTCAGAACGGAAACGACTTCGTCTTTGTTGTTATAGACACTGATCTTTTGTTTGCCGAAATCGACCTGCGAGATTTCGCTTCGCACCTGAACAGCATTCGATCGGGCAATCTGATAGGCCGCAAGCAACTTGGCTCCTGTCACGAAAGCAGAGTCCAGAGACGCGCCTTGAAAAGCAGTCTTACCGTCAACTTTGACAAGATAAAGATCAGCGCTCGCGGCAGACGGATTCATCTCCACCGTGACACTTGGTGATTTTTCGGAAAGAACAGCCAGGAGTTTTTCCGCACCAAAAGCGAAACCACTTGAAAGCAAATACACCAGGACCGTGCAAAACAGTTTTCTCAGCATGAGCCCCCCGTACTCAGAATATATCATTGATTAGGAATTCCATTCGTAGCAAATTGGGTGGGTCCTGAAGGATTGGCTACTTGCCCGACAAAGGTTCGCCCCGGTGTTCGTCGACTCTCACTAGGCAGCTGTTCAATCTGACCTTCTTGGAACCACTTGACGTGTTTGCAATCACTTTGGCTCAGGGCATTGTTCACGCCTGCTTTGAGCGTATTTCCGTCGAGCCAAATGACACCCATATCGTGAGCGTTCAGCCAGAGGTCGAATGTGCACGTACATTCTTTCGTATTATAGGTATTATAGAGGCAATTAGAACCCGTAGGGATGTCGTAAACGGGTTTACAAGTTTCGCAAGCCGGGTCACCCGCACCGCATGAATTCGTGGCCGGTACGGTGAGCGTAATCCGGTATTCAGCCGTCTTACTTACGCTGCCGGAGCAGTCGCCGACCTTCAGGTTTATGCCACCATCGCCCGCATCGGCGATTACCGGAAATGAATGGTACTCGTAACGGTTCAGCAAGATATGTGCTTCGGCGCTATATCCTGTGAAAACCGATGCGGTAAGAATCAGAATGGCCGGGATCACGCTTGTCACGACTTTCATAAGTTCTCCTTAAAACCACTTGACGTGTTTGCAATCGCTCTGACTGAGGGCATTGTTTACATCAACCTTGAGTGTGTTTCCGTCCAACCAAAGGACGGCCATGTCATGAGCGTTGGTTGTAACCATTATCTGGCATGAACATTTGTTGTCTGCGATTGGCCTGCAGAATGTGTTAGGCGGCATAAGGTAGATTGGCCGGCAGTCTTGGAGTTGCACTTCCCTGAGGGGCACACTGACCTTCCCCCCAGTTCTTGATCCAGTTTGAAGTTAGGAAACTCCGTGTCATAACTGCCGAAGGAGGCATGGAGATGAAAAAGAGTCGTTACACAGAAGAGCAAATTATTCGGATATTAAAAGAAG
>Ga0209210_1001452_pt1 | contig 19776 bp, 22 predicted proteins | sample RifGroA1_FD_183991 | JGI IMG/M metagenome (GOLD analysis project Ga0209210, IMG submission 183991) | Contaminated groundwater microbial communities from Rifle, Colorado, USA - Rifle Groundwater A1 (SPAdes) (version 2) | ecosystem: Environmental > Aquatic > Deep subsurface > Groundwater >...
AGTAACTGTCCCTCCTGCCGCAACATCTACGCCAAGACCTACTACTCCTCCGGTAGCGACCGCGACCCCAAGGCCTACTTTGCTTCCCACGGCAACCCTAACACCAGCCGCATCTCCAACACCGCTGTTTAACCCTGCCGCTTGTAAATGTGATGGAATTGAACCTACGGAGATTTTTTCCGGTCAAGCGCTAAGCGTAACATCGTTCGCAAAAGTCGAAGGCCAGGATGTAACGCGCGCCAGAGTAGTGGATCAGAAATTTTTCCTGGCGGAAGGTGCCGAAACAATGGCAACAATCATAGCAAGATCAAACCCAATACCCTCAACGGTTGTTTCATCCTCCCCAACTCTCATCAGATATGCTTCCAAATGGGATCTAAGGCTTCCTCAGCTAAAATCCGGGGCCACATACAGAATATGGAGCCAGATAAATTGTCAGCCAAAAACTACCGTTTATACCGGATCAGGAAATGTTCTTTCCGAGCAAACCGAAGACCTTTCTTTGTTCCAAAAAATTCTGAGATTCTTTGGATCGCTTTTCGGTGGTGGAGCAGAAATTCAAGTTGTTGAACCCGAACCTACTGTTGCTCCGGTTTCAGGGAGTTCACCAAGTCCGCAAGATTCGAGTATTCAGCAATTTTACGACCCAACACCCGCAAAAAGGGACAATCTTCAGCTTGATACTTTTTATCCCGGGGAAATATACCAGAAGACATGCAGCTTTATCAAATTCCGCTTCAACGGCCCACAGCAATAATATTAATTATTGCAATAAAAAGTAAAAAATGTAACAATGTGAAACCTTGCAATGAGGAAAATAGACTATACCAAAGCTTTAACAATAGGTTTTCTAACTCCATGCTATGACTTTCTTCAAAAACTGATTGGAATGGGAGATGTTTTTTATCTCGATATAGCAAGTTACATTGCTCCAAAAAATCAAGCCGAAATTCTTGATGTGGGAACAGGAACGGGTAATCTTGCAATAGCCGTCAAAAGAAAATATCCAAAGGTAAGAATTGACGCTATAGATCCGGATGAACGGGTGCTAAAAATTGCAGATAAGAAAATTAAGGAGAGGAAATTTGGGATTAAATTAAAAAAAGCATACGCACAACAAATTCCCTTTGGGGACAATCATTTTGATTTCGTGGTTTCAAGTTTTGCGATTCACCATATCCCTAGGGCATTACGGAGACAGGCGTTTTCCGAAATGAAAAGAGTTCTTAAGAAAAAAGGCATTATTTTAATTGTAGATTTCGGAGTTCCAAAAAATTTATTCACAAAGGTTTTTACATATTTTCTTTCATTTTTAGAGGATGTTGGGTTGAATAGAAAAAATTTTATTTTTAATGTTTTAAAGGAAACGGATTTTCGAGATGTAAAAGAGGTCGGAAGTAAATTTGGAATATTTTCAGTTTATCTTGGAAAAAAATAAAATTTTAGGTTTTGGGTGGAAGACGGGTGCTGCCCCCGCGACCTCCAGATCCACAATCTGGCGCTCTACTGTTGAGCTACAACCACCATAACGATCTTAAATATTAAAAATTAAATATAAAATATTCAGATTTAGATAGCGTAAAACCCTTAAATTATAGCAGACGCTAGTTATTTACTCAATTTTTCGCCCTTAGGCGGCAAGCTTTCTTTGCGTTGATTTCGTTTTTAATATTTTATTTTTTATATTTTATATTACTTTACGATTTCTCCTTCTATTATATCCTGCCCATTCCTGTTTCTTAGAATTCCCGCAAGAAGCAATCCCGCTACGAATCCACCCACATGCGCCCAGAAAGCAATTCCTCCTTGATTGGCTGAAAAGGGGAGGGAAGCGGCTCCTGAAATTATTTGTAAAATGAACCAATAGAAAATATAAATAACTGCTCTGATTTCGGTAATTGTTATAAAGAAAAATAAAATTACAAGCGTTTTTACGTTTGCTCCGGGGAAGAGTAGGAAATATGCTCCTAATACACCTGATACCGCACCCGATGCGCCAAGCATTGGAATAGGAGACGAAGGGTTCAGTAAAAACTGAATTGCATTTCCTATAATTCCAGCGGCTAAATAAAGGATTATGTATTTAATTTTTCCAAGTCTTGCTTCAACATTGTCACCAAAAATCCACAAAAACCACATGTTAGATACAATATGCAGGAAACCTCCATGAAGGAAAATTGATGTAACAAAGGGTGACAAAGAAAGCGGATTGAAAAAATTTACCGCTTGAGGAATTAAGGAGTACTGAAAAATAAAAGCGTCCGGGTTTCCTGATGTTATCTCCTGAAAAAAAACATAGATATTAGTCGCAATTAAAAAAAGTGTTATAAACGGAAATTTTTCCGACTTTATGGTGTCTGAGATTGGAAACATAATAGAAAGTCAAATCCGATCAAATCGGATTCAAAAACTGTTAAGCGCTCGCGCTGAGCGAGCTGAGCGTAGTCGATGCGCGCCTGGCGGGAATCGAACCCACAACCTATTCTTTAGAAGAGAATTGCTCTATCCGTTGAGCTACAGGCGCATATGATGTAAATTATACTAAAAATATAATCTTGAGGCAAAAAAAGAGATTGTTAGCCCACCAATCTCAGAAGCGCTATTACTAATGCCGCCTCGCGAAGAGGAATGTTTTTTTCCTGCGAAGTCTGCCAAACAGTTTCAACTGCTTGTGTTAAAGTGTTCTTTAATTCGGCAAGTGATTCCTCATAAGCATATCTTGAACTCTCCATATTTTGCTTCCATTCAATATGAGAGGCAATCACGCCTCCAGAGTTGGATAGGATATCCGGAACAATAATTACGCCCTTTTTTGTAAGATACTCATAGGCTGCCGGGGTTATCGGCCCGTTTGCCATTTCTACTATAATTTTTGCCTTAATGTTCTTCATGTTTTTTTCATTAATGACTTTTTCTAACGCCGCCGGCACAAGAATATCAACAGGTAGCCCAAGCAAATCTTCGTTTGTTATCTCCCTTCCTTTTCTAAGATCGCACACTCCGCCTACGCAATAACATCCGGCCAGATATCCCTGTTTCCTTTTACATTCCATAACAAGGTCTATGTCAAGCGGTTTATTATTATTGTTGATAATTGCGCCTTTTGAGTCGGAAACCGATATAACATTTAAGCCATTTTGTTCTGCGAATTTTGAAAAATTGAACCCTACATTTCCAAATCCTTGTACTGCGATATTCTTGCCCTTTTTTTCCATCCTAAGTTTTTGAAGCAATTCCATAAGCACAATAACTCCTCCAAATCCGGTAGCTATCTCGCGCACCGGAAGCCCATTTTGCGAAACGGGTTTTCCGGTAAATGCCGCATAAATATCTTTTTGTATTGGGCCTTTTTCCCTGGCAATAGAGATATATTCATTCATCATCCATTCAATAATTTTGGGGTTGGTATTCACATCGGGGGCGGGAACATCTTTTTGCGGACCTATAACATCAAAAATCAACCGAGTGTATCCTTCGGACAAAAGCTTAAGTTCTTTTTCGGAAAGCGTTTTTGGGTCTATTACCACTCCGCCTTTTGCTCCACCAAAAGGAATATTGGCAAGTGCACACTTGAGACTCATCCATAAGGAAAGGGAAATAACCTCATCTTCCGAGACTGACTCGTGAAAACGGATGCCACCTTTGTAAGGACCCCGCTTGTTATTGTGTTGGGATCTATATCCTTTTACAATTTCGATTTTTCCGTTGTCTCTTTGAAGAGGAATTGAGACTTCAATAACTCTTTGAGGAGGAAGAATTGCTTCAAGCATATCAGCGTCTATATTATTTTTTTGACTAATGGTCCTAAGCTGTTTTGATGTTGAAAAAAAAAGGGAATCGGACATATGTTTTAAATAACCAAGCGGTCTAAATAAAAATCGCTCATATGAGCTCCTGACGTACTGTTACACGAGCCTGCCTGCCGGCAGGCTGCCAGGGTTCATTCAAGAATTTAACTCCTCTCCCATTTTACCAGATTTTTTGTATGAATTGGAGCCAGAGTTAGCCTCAAGAACTGAAGATTAACCTAGAGTTTTTTCCCGCTATTGCCTCCGTCTTCTGTCTCCTGCTGTTTTACAGTAGTTTTTCTTGCATAATTATGCATAACAAGACTTACCGTGACCTTCAAGCTATAGGCTATTGACATTTTAACAATACTCTAGTAAGATTATATCGCAGTCTGGAAACAGACTGTTATCAACCGCCCGTTGCAAAAGACGGGCTTTTTTATGGCTTTCTTTCAATTAACTTCTTAATTTTTCTTAAATCAACATAATGATCAGCTCTTTTGATTAACTCTCTAGAAACATGGTACTTAGTCGATACGACAATAACCTTTTTGCCCTGCCTTTTAAGTTCTTTGATAAGGTAATCAAAATCACTATCACCGGAAAATAGTATCATGGTATCAAATGAAGCTATTTGCTTCATAGCTTCAACTGCAATTTCTACATCAAAATTGGCTTTTCTGGTATGGCCTGCTTTCGATTTATTTCTAATAACTTTTAGTGGTTTAGTGACAAGTATGTACCCTGTCTTTTTGAGAATTGTCAGAAAAGCATCGTGGGATCTATTATCAAAACGGACAGTGAAAAATCCAATATATTTTAATTTATCTGCAACCTTGAGCCATTTATAAAGTTTTTTGTAATTTACCTTCCAACCTCTATCTTTTGCTGAAAGCTCTAAATTGGCTGCATCAATAAAAATAGCTACCCTTCCTTTAGCAAATCTTTTTAAATCTGTGCTCACTAATTTTATCTTAGCACAAAAATCGATCCCTGCGGCCAAGACATACCTTGTCTAGTCGCGATACATGCAGAACGATTAACAACCGTTCTCTATCTAGGGTGCCAGCACAAGGTTTGACTTAACTGCTTGCGAAGTGTATACTCCCCACAAATGGCACCAGAACAAGCAAAAGTTTTTCTAGCAGAAGACGATATTGGCCTAAGAGGTACGATAAAAGGCCTGGTAAACAAGGCCGGGCATGAAGTGGTAGGCGAAGCCGGAACCTTGAATGGCGCTCTCGCGGCAATAGAGGAGCTCAAGGTACTTGGTGTAAATGTTGCTGTTCTAGACGGAAATTTAACTGAAGAAGATTTCTCAGGAGATGATGGCGCACAAATCGCTACTGCATTAAGGAAAGAAATTCCAGGTATTAGAATCGTATCACTGTCTGCTCAAGCTCAAACTTATGGAGATGCTCATGTTAGCAAAGGTGATTTTAAAGCTGTGGTAAATTTGGGTAAAACGATAAATAATCTTTAAATTTACACTTGCATCATTGCAAAGATCTCATTCTAATTCTTAAGTTCTTCTGCCACCTCATTTAGTTCGTAGTAAGATAACTTAGGGCTCAAGGTTATAAGCCTAAATTTTAACGATTTTTAGCAAGTTTCTCGAAACTAAAACTTGCCAGTTTAATAAAAATCGTGTGGAGCGGGAGACGGTATTAGAGTCGGACTCAAGGAGTTGTTTAATGATAACTCGGAGGAGGCTAAATTGTTGGCGGTTCGCTAGAGATGTTGAATAATCATTTAGCAAGTACTAACGAATGTGCGGTATTTGCTTAAACAGATGTCAGATTCGTAGAAATTTGGTAAACGGACTTATACAAATCTGCCGCTAAATTTGCCCCTGTCATCACGTATTCTTCGGATAACAAAGAAAAAGTTTCTTTCTGTAGGTCAGTCAGATAATCGTCTATCAGCATAAAACCGCTTGGATCTTGTTTAAGTAGCGAGGAATCTCTTTCTGCTTCTCTGGAATATGCCAGACTTCTTTGTACTTGCTCCGAAACAGACATTGATAAGATTTTTCCTTCAGTCGATATGGCATTTGCTATATCCGATTGAGCCTCACCTGAGATTTCTCTTTCTGCTAAAAGGAGGGTAAACATAGTAGTTCGCAAACCGTAGTAAAGGTCAAAGAAAAATCTGTAAGCTGGTATTTGTCTTTCTCTTAACGCTTTATCAGCAAAATTCCTAAGTTCAGTACCGTTTCCTTGCAATACCATAGTTGCTGATAGTTTTACACGAGATGCACTTTCCCCTCGTTCATCATATGCGTCTTTTAGCGGTTTCAGTGCCGCTAATATAAATTCTTCGTTACGATGATAAGCCAATTGCGCTTGACGTGGTTTAGGGAAAACAATGTTGATAAACCGAGCGACTTCAGACTTACTGGGTTTACCAACACCTTCCCTTTGTGAAATAGAAATCAAAGCCTCTTTTGGGTTCATTAGGAGAAATTATACTAAATTTGGAAGGGATTATCAACTATAGGATATTGGAGTAGGAAACGGGGCTCGAACCCCTCTTCTTTGCTTGTCCCGTAAAATGTTGACGAGCGTACACGCGAGTCATTGCATTTTACCAGATCCCGTTAACTTGGAGCGGGTGAGCAGAATCGAACTGCCGTCTACTCCTTGGAAGGGAGTTATTCTACCATTGAACCACACCCGCAAAGCTTGAACCGCCCAACTAATCCCCACAACTTGACTTACTCTGCGCCTTTAAATTATATAAAAATTGAGCCTGACAAACAATCAGCAAAAAGGTAAATCTTACCTGTCTCTTTCTGAATCCTAACAACCCTTTAAATTTAGCAATTTAAGATTTGAGAATATAGAAAAAGAAAGGAGGTTGAAGTGATTAAAAAAGGAGCGATTGTCGGGTCAGTAATAAGTGCCGCGGTAGGAGCAGCGGCAGGTGCGGCAGGAGTTGCGCTTGCCGATAAACAGAGCAGGAAGAAATTCGTAAAAGTTGTCGCAAACATAACAAAAAGGGCACAAGATATAGGAAGCTATACAAACAAAAGAACAGAGAAGACCGTTAAAAGAGCGAGGAAAACCCTTAATGCGGCTAGAAAATAATTTTAAAGTATGGATCTTCAATCGGCATTTTACATCGTCGCGATAGTTGCAATGGGTCTGTTTATAGTTTTTATAATTTCAGCCCTGGCATTTATTCTATATCTTCGAAAACAGATTTGGCTTTTGCAGAAATCTGTAGTATCAAGGATTATCGACTACACTCGGCCTGTCGATATTTTTAAAGGTTTTACTTCAAGTATAATAGGTAATCTTTTCCTCAAAATCCGCGACAACTTCGGCCTGAGGTAAGTAATATCGAAAGGAAATCTATTCAAGTCGGGGCGATCCCGATTTAATTGGGTTGCTTGTCGGAGTGGTGAGATTCGAACTCACGACCCCTCGGTCCCAAACCGAGTGCGCTACCACTGCGCCACACTCCGGCAACTGGCGGGCAGGCAAACCGAGCGTTCTACCGATGAACTACACCCCGGTACTATATTTTAAGCGCAGAGGCGGCAAAAGACAAGCCTAATTGAACCGTCAAGGCATTTGAATTATAATTATGTCATGTCTGTTCTCGTCTACATTCTCATTTTTAACTTTATTGGTAGCATAATTTCTTTAGCTGGAGGTATATTTCTGCTTTTCAAAGAAAAGGTTGCTTTGAAAGTCTCTCATTTAATCGCCGCATTCGCCGCGGGGGCTCTTCTTGCGACAGCTTTCTTTGATTTGCTTCCGGAAGCACAAAAAGAGGCGGGGAAGTCTGTGGACATTTTCCTATGGACTCTTATTGGCTTCTTATTCTTCTTTTTAACAGAACGCTTTGTGCATTGGTTCCACAGCCATGGCCATACACATAAGGAAAAAGATATTAAGCCAACAGTTCTCTTAATCGTCTTTGGGGATACAATTCATAACTTTATAGACGGTATTGCAATAGCTTCAGCATTTCTTACTAATATTCCTCTCGGAATAATTACCACATTTGCAGTTGGCGCCCATGAAATACCACAGGAAATAGGAGATTTTGGATTACTTTTACACAAAGGTGTAAAAAGAAGTCGCATACTTTGGATCAATTTTTTCAGCGCACTTGCTTCTTTGTTGGGAGCATTACTTGCCTATTTTATGGGTAATGCCGTACAGGGAATAGTTCCGATTTTTCTATCCATAACTGCCGGTTTTTTCATTTATATTGCTGCTGCAGACCTTATTCCTGAAATTCATCATGAGAATAGAAAAGGATTTGCTTTTTATGAATCTTTATTATTAATAGTCGGCGCTCTCATGATTTGGATTACGATACAACTTCTTTCGAACTTTAATACCTAAATTTTGCTCCACTCTTAATCCCTGGAGATCCGCTTATATTGAGATCAGCAGAACGTGCCTTGCGCTGAGCCCCCGGCGAAGTGTAAAATTGGTTGATGAAAAAAATATTCTTTTTTCTGCTTATTTTTGTTTTTTTCTTTTTTCCACATAAAACCGGCGCCCAAGAAAAACCAACTATTTCTACTAATCAATACGAAAGAGCAAGAGTTATCAAGGTGGTAGAGGATGGGAGCAATAAAGTTGAAGGGATCACTCAGCCTTTTCAAATACTTGAGGTAAAAATTCTGACAGGTAAAAATCGTGGAGAAATATTTATAATAGATCACGGGAAAAATTCAACAATCAAAGATTACCAAAAAGTAAAGTCAGGCGAGGAAATTATTGTTCTTCTTGGAAAAAAAGGGGATAAAGACGCTTATTTGATAACTGACAAATTCCGGCTTCCTTCCGTATTGTTAATTGCTATTGGTTTTTTTGCGCTAGTAATCTATTTAGCAAAATTTAAAGGCGCGAGCTCAATTATTGGAATGATAATAAGCTTGCTAATCCTCTTGAAGTTTATTGTTCCTTCAATTGCTTACGGGAAAGACCCTGTTGTAATTAGTCTCACAGGAGCAATGGCAATAGTATTTATTTCTATCTTCCTTGCCCACGGTTTTAATAAGAGAACGGGGATTGCTGTTGTAAGCACTTTCTTAACGCTTCTTATTTCCGTTTTGCTTTCATATCTTTTCGTTGAGCTTTCAAAGCTTTCGGGATCAGGCTCGGAAGACGCCTATTCTTTGCAATTTGGAACATTTGCGGGAATCAACCTTAAAGGACTGCTTCTTGGAGGAATTATCATAGGAACTCTGGGGGTACTGGATGACATAACCACAGCACAGTCTGCCGCAGTTGATGAAATCAGCCGAGCAAATCCTAATTTAACTTACAAAGAGCTTTACAATAGGGGACTGTCAATAGGGCGAGAACATATTGTTTCTCTGGTTAACACCTTAATACTTGCTTATGCCGGAGCCTCTCTTCCGATTTTTTTTCTATTTAGTGTACTTGGTAATGCTCAACCTTTATGGGTAACCCTAAATAGCGAATTTATTGTTGAGGAAGTGATTCGTGCGCTTGTGGGAAGTACGGCTTTGATTCTTGCCGTTCCGATAACAACAATTATCGCCGCCAGTTTCTTTGAGAACAAAAAATAGTGCCTGCGCTGAGCCCCGATTTAATCGGAGCGTAGTGGACTCGAGGGGAATCGGACCCCTAATCTCTTCCATGCCATGGAAGCGCGATAACCGTTACGCTACGAGCCCAAAACTGTTTGGGGCAATGTACTTGGAACGCACCTTGTGTACCGCGGGGGAGAGTCGAACTCCCACGCCCTTGCGGACAAGGGCTCTTAAGGCCCTCGTGTCTGCCATTCCACCACCGCGGCAAGCACATATGTATTTTACTTGAATTCGAACATTGCTTCAATATCCCTAGGTGCAAACGGAAAACACCCCGAAGGTGTCTTTCGTTGATACCCGCCTAATTGTGGGGTGGGGGATTCAATCCGAGGGCTTTGAGGGAGTAGTCGAGTAAATCTTTCATTTCTTGGCGTCTGTTTTCTGCGTTAAGCAAAATAGCGATTATTCTATGACCATCATATTCAAGAAGGGTAACGAGGCAAAGTCCCGCCTCATCAGTGTAACCTGTTTTAACACCTTTGACTCCCGGATAAGAGGTCAGGAGGTTTGTTTCATTAAATAGGTAAAAAGCTTTGTGCTTGTCTGTTGCCGCTATTTGCCGAGAAGGACTTGAGACAATTCTTGAAAAAACCGGATTAAGTAATGCGTATCTTGTTATTACCAAAAGATCATAAACGGTGCTGTATTGCTTACCGTCCCCCTCAAGACCGCTGGGATTTGTAAAATGAGTGTCATTTAATCGCAAGTCTTCTGCCTTCTTATTCATAAGATAAACAAAAGTATCTTTTCCAAACCGGCTTCCTTCTGCTATTGCTTCGGCTGCGTCATTCCCCGAGTGAAGAATCAGGCCGTATATAAGTTCCTCCAGAGTCAAAGATTCCCCTTGTGACAACCCCATTGAGTTTTCTCCTACTCCTGCCGCTTTTTGGCTCACGACAATCGCCTGGTTTGGCTTGGAATTTTCAAGAGCCACAATCGCGGTCATAATTTTAGTTAATGAAGCAATAGGAAGTTTTTCTTTCACATTTTTAGCAAATAAAATTCTGTTTGTTGTTAAATCATAAGAAACAGCAGAAGCGGCAGTAACCTTTAATTTTTTATCAAAGGACTGATTAGTGGCTGAGATTACGGGTTCCCAAAGATTATTTTCTACTGAAGCAAAAGGGAAATTTTTTGTCAAAAAGTGGGGGAGAGGGGATTCGATATTTCGTCCATCATTTCCTGCGTTTGTCATATGATAAAGGGAATATACCAAGAACGAAAAGATGAAAGCCAGGGAAAGGAAAACAACAGTTTTTATTTTTTTCATGAGATTTATAGTATATACTCCTTGACATAAGCAAGCAATTTGAATTAATATCGCAACATTATGGTAGAAACAACCAATCTTAAGAAACACCTAAGCAAAAACCCAATCCAAAAATTTCTGATTAACAATTTCTATCAATCTCTAATTTCACTAATTAAGCCTCTGAAAGCAAATAGCATTCTTGATGTGGGATGCGGCGAAGGATTCACTTTGGTCAACTTCAGGAGAAGTAAAATAGGAAAATTTCTTGAGGGGATTGATTATTCAAAAGATTCAATCACGCTTGGCAAGAAGATGTATCCGAATCTCAATATAAAAGAGGGAAATATATATAAGCTTTCATATCCCGCAAACAGCTTTGATCTTTTGGTTTGCACTGAGGTTCTGGAGCATCTTCAGGATCCAACAGAGGCCATCCGGGAGTTAGCAAGAGTTAGCAAGAAGCATATTGTATTCTCCGTACCAAATGAACCCTTTTTTACCCTGGCAAACTTGTTACGCGGTAAATATTTAAAGACCCTTGGAAATCAACCCGAGCACATTAATCATTGGACAAACGGTGGCTTCAGAAAATTCCTGAGAAAAAACGGCCTTAAAATATCGTGCTCAAAGTCACCTTTTCCCTGGGCCCTTGTTCTTGCACGAAAGTAGCCTCGCAGCTAAATGTAAGGGGCTATATTTTTGAAGTTATAAGTAGTCCCGAATTCCCAATTTCCCTGACCGAGTATTCTTTGAAAAATAATTCAAGATCTCTTATTAATTTTTCCCGAACCAGATCCGCTTTTTTTCCTGTTGCAATTTCCGGTTTTTTATCCCTTTGATCTTGTTTCATAAAAAAATCATAGAAGCTGCCAATAAGAATGCGACAATAGGTATGTAAGAATAGCGAAAGAAGCAATTCGAAACCAAAATTCTTTCATAACCCTTACTTTCTCTTAACATTTTTAAAGAAAATCAAATGGTAGTATTGTGACAACTTTCAAAAAGAAAGCGCATAGAATAAAAAACGCCAATAAGGGAAACAGTTGGGACCGAATATTTATTAATAAAAAGGCATCTCAACCCCTGAGGCGTTTTTTAATTTGTCCTCCTGAAGCCTCCGTGAGCCATGAACGAAAACTACCAAGGTGCAAGCGGAAGACACCCCGAAGGTGTCTTAGCTTGACACCCAGGGTATTTAGGATTTTAGCCTTACCTTCCTGTATAATATCTCCATGTATCAGAACCCCGGTCTTTTTCAAAACTTAAAAAAGTTTCTGTATTTCCCTATAGCGCATTATTTTCGCTTTTTTGCCTCAATCAAATTGAGGAGATGGAACCCCGAAATTATTGTAATTACAGGATCAAATGGCAAAACATCACTTATGAACTTACTTGTTTCGCAGCTAAAGGACAGGGCTGCATATTCCCATCACGCGAACTCCTCATATGGTATCCCCTTTAATATTTTAGGCCTAGAAAGAAAAAATCTGTTGCTCTATGAATGGATCTTTCTATTTATCCGAGCTCCGCTTCAAGTTTTTTCAAAAACTTCCAATAAAAAATTGTATGTAGTCGAAGCGGATTGCGATAGACCCGGAGAAGGAGTTTTTTTATCGTCTCTCCTTAAGCCTGATGTTACGATTTGGTTTTCGTCTTCCCGAAGCCACAGTATGAACTTTGACGGCCTTGTTTCGGAAGGAAAATTTAGCAGCGTAGAAGATGCGATAGCCTACGAGTACGGGTATTTTCTTGAAGCAACCGGAAAACTTGCGATCATTAACTCGGATTCGGAATTAATAAAGAAGCAAAGCTTACGAACTCCGGCAAAGATAAAGGAAGTGTCGAAAAAAGACCTTGAGAAGTATGAAATTTCTGAGAAAGGTACTGTTTTTAAGATAAAAGGCAAAACTTATAAATTTAATTTTTTGCTTCCTGAGGCTTTTTTTTCTTCGATTTACGCGGCCTTATATTTAACTGAATATTTAGATCAACCTTTCGATGACTCCTTTGCCTCCTTTGATATTCCTCCGGGAAGAAGTAGTCTAATCAATGGAGTTCGAAATGTTAGAATTGTGGATAGTTGCTATAACTCGAACCTTTCCTCTGCTACTGAAATCATTAATATGTTTAACATGATTGATTCACAAAAAAAGTGGGCAGTCATTGGAGACATGCTGGAACAAGGAAATGAAGAAAGGGAAGAGCACGAAAAGTTAGCAGACTTAATTGTCAAATCAAGGTATGATCGAGTAATTCTTCTTGGTCCAAGAATTTTAAGGTACGGGCTACCAATTTTAAAAAAATACTATGGAGAAAATGCTGTTGGCTATACATCTCCAAAAGATGTCTTAAGTTATCTTAATGATAATCTTAAAGGCAAGGAATTGGTCCTTTTTAAAGGGGCGAGGTTTTTGGAAGGCGTGATAGAGAACTTGCTTGCTGATAAAACGGATGCCTCAAAACTTTCAAGAAGGGAGAAGATTTGGGAGGTAAGAAGAAGAAAATGGGGACTCTAAGCAAAGATCAAAGATCAACCCCGATTAAATCGGGGTCAAAGACCAAAAATCAAAAACTATTCATATTGCATGGATGGACATATTCAACGGATAAATGGGATCCATTTTTAAAAATACTTAAGCGGAACGACTATGAACTTGAGTTGCTTAAAATTCCCGGACTAACAGAACCCCTGGATGAGGCATGGGATATAAGTGATTATGTGCAATGGATAAATGCCAAAATAGGGGAAAAAAAAACTACCTTAATAGGACATTCAAATGGAGGACGAGTAGCAATGGCATTTGCGCTAAAATATCCGAATAAGATAGAAAAGCTCATATTAATTGATTCGGCAGGAATTCGCGATAAAAAATTAAGCACAAAATTAAAAAGATTTATTTTTTATCGCTTGGCAAAATTTGGTAAAAACATTACTTCCTCTGTTTTTTTAAAGGATCTGCTTTACAAATCCGCAGGGGAAAAAGATTATGAGCTGGCGACTCCGATAATGAAGCAGACAATGAATAATTTAATTTCTTTTGATCTTGAGCCCCATCTTTCGGAAATTAGAATTCCAACTCTTATTATCTGGGGCGAGAAAGACAAGATTACACCTCTCTATTTTGCTGAAATAATAAACAAACAGATCAGGAATTCAAAGCTAATAGTTGTTAGAGGAGCAAAGCATTCTCCGCAATTCACCCACCCTAAGGAAGTTTTCAACTGCATAAGTAACTTTATCCTGAAACAATTTAATTGAAGCAGTTTTTCTCTATGCCAATTTTTAATTCCTTAGGTTCAAGCTACAATCTTAAATATGTCTTAAAGTCCCTTTCAAGAGGAAAGGATCAGGACTCAAAAGATTTTAAAAATTATCTTGAGCAAAAATATAACGGCGAAGCCATTTTGCTTTACAAAGGACGCGAAGCCTTAACTCTTGCTCTTAACATATTGAAGTTACCAAAAGATTCAAGGGTTGCGATAAATGGATTTACCTGCGTTGCTGTTTTTAATGCCATTAGGAAAGCGGGGTTTGAGCCTTTTTGTCTTGACCTTGAAGAAACAGAAGGTCTCAATTTTACAGCAAAAACTCTTGCCGAGAGTATTAAAAATAATAAAAAGATTAAAGCCGTGGTCGTACAAAACACCTTCGGATATCCTTGCGATATTGAGACAATTCAAAAACTTTGCCAAAGAAACAATCTAACCTTGATCGAAGACTTAGCCCATTGCGTAGGAACAAATTATCCGAGCGGTAAGGAAGCTGGAACAGTAGGAGACTTTGTAGTTTTGTCCTTGAGTCAAGACAAAATTATCGATGCTGTCTCAGGCGGGGCACTCGTTATTCGCAACAAGAAATTTGCGAATATAAAAATCCTAGGTGCAATCGAGAGACACCTCGAAGGTGTAATTCGCGTAAAGGATAGGATGTATCCGCTGGAAACCTATAAAATTCGACTACTGTATAAATTTGGGATAGGAAAACCATATCATTTTCTACTGAAAAAACTTAACTTATTGTCCAATGTTATGAATGAATCTTTTTATGAATATTACTCATTACCAAACTGGAATGCCTCTTTAGCACTTTATCAATTTAAGCTGTTAGAAGCGCAACTTTCACATAGAAAAAAAAATGCCAAGATTTATTTTTCGAATCTACCTAGGAGTCTTTTAATTTACAATGAGAAAGATATGTATGATCGATCATCCAACCTCAGGTTTCCAATTATAGTCGGGCATCGACGGGATCTACTAGATTTTCTAAAGAAAAAGGGAATTCATCTTTCTGATGTTTGGTATACGGATGTTGCTACGGAGTGCCCCGTTGCAATAGGTGTATCAAAAAAAATCTTGAACCTGCCAACGCATATAAATGTTTCCGAGCATGACGCAATAAAAATTTGTGAACTCATAAATAAATGGCTGAAATTACAATAAAAGAAGTCTTCGATAAAAAAACCTGGGAAGATTTTTTATGCATGCGCCCTGAAGCCAACTTCCTTCAGTCATGGCAGTGGGGAGAATTTCATAAGAATTTAGGCAACACGATAAAAAGAGTTGGGCTTTATGATAAATCAAAGCTTGCCGGAGTTATGCTTTCAATTGTTGAGGACGCCAAAAGAGGCCGGTTCCTGACAGTCCCGGGAGGCCCAATTATTAGCTGGGAAGACTCTAGGATGACTAAGGCTTTTGCTCGGGAAGCAAAACAACAGGCAAAAGAGAGCAATTGTGTTTTTGTCAGAGTTAGACCACAGCTTGAATCAAATAAGTTAACTAAAGACCTCTTTGAAAAGAACGGTTTTATTAATGCCCCCATGCATCTTCACGCCGAGCTGACATCTCAACTAGACATTACAAAAAAAGAAGAAGAATTGTTGAGCAATATGAGAAAAACAACCAGATATGAGATAAGACATGCGCAATCGCTTGGAGTTAAGATTACAACAACAAGAGATCCGGAAAATATCAGAAAATTTTATGACCTTCAGATTTCAACTTCAAAACGACAAAAATTTGTTCCGTTTTCATTTGATTTTTTATACAAACAATTCAAGAGCTTTGCCATGGAAAATAAAGCGCTTCTCTTTACGGCAAGCTTTGAGGATGTCATACTTGCTCAGGCTTTTGTAATTTTTTACGCAAATGAGGCTGTTTACCATTATGGCGCATCAGCTTCGGAAGGAAGAAAATATCCGGGAGCATACCTGATACAGTGGGAGGCAATCAGGGAGGCAAAAAAAAGAGGGATAAAAAGATACAACTTCTGGGGTGTTGCGCCTCCCAATCAGCAAAATCATAGATTTTATGGGATTTCTTTATTTAAAAGAGGCTTTGGTGGACAGGATTTTCAATACCTACACGCGCAAGATCTAATAATCAGTTACCCCCGTTATTTTGTTAATTATCTTGTTGAATATTCAAGAAAAATCTTTCGAAGGCTATGAATTTTTCTTCTTAATTGCCGCGGCAATTGCCTCATGATCACTCCAGGGTATTTCTCCATGCCCCAAATTCATTGATTTTTCATGACCTTTGCCTGTCACAACAATAGCATCTCCTTTTTTGGCAATATTCACGGCAAAGCCTATGGCTTTTTGCCGATCCGGTATCTCGAAACAAATCTTTTTCCCGTCAAGATCTTGGTATAAATCGCTTTCGGCAAACGAAAAGCCACTTCTTATCCCTTGCCTAATTTGAGAATTAATATTCTCAATTTTTTCGGAGCGGGGATCTTCTGCCGCAAGGATTATAATATCCGCGGATCTTGATGATGCTTCACCCATCAAGGATCTTTTTGATCTATCCCGTTCCCCCGCAGAACCAAAGACATGAATCAGCCTGCCCTTTGTGTCTTTTTTGATCACCGGCAAAACCTTATTAATTGAGTTTGGCGTGTGGGCAAAATCAACTATCGCCTTAAACTCATTGTCATAAACTACATCAAGCCGCCCCTCAGGCAGAACAAATGTCGATATTGCCCTTTGGATACTCCTATCATCAATCCCCATAGTTTTTGCGGCAGCAATTGCCGCGAGAAAATTCTGGGTATTAAAATCATAAGGCTCCGGAAGATTAATTTTTACATTATGAGTATTGAAGTCTGCCGTTTTTTTGTCAATTGAATAAGTTAAAACCTTTCTACCCTTAAGCTCTTTTGAAACTAAATTGTAAGACTCATCATCAAGATTAATAATTGATGTTTCTGACAATTTGAGAAGCTTGGTTTTTGCCTGCACATATCTTCCATAAGTTTTATGGTAATCAAGATGTTCATGAGTTATGTTTGTAAGAACACCAATTTTAAAATTTACTCCTTTCGCCCTATCTTGGTCAAGCGCATGAGATGTCAGTTCCAAAACTAAATACCTGCTTCTATAATCCGCCGCTTTCTTAATAAATTTTTGAAGTGTAAAGGAAGATGGAGTAGTGGTGTGAAATCCTGTATCGTAAGTACTTTCCCCAATTTTAGCACCCAAAGTCGTAATCATTGATACTTTTTCCCCGGACGAGTTGAGAATATGATAAATAAGGCTGGCTGTTGTTGTTTTTCCGTCTGTTCCCGTAACTCCTATAACGAAAAGTTTCCTTGCTGACCGGCCATAGAAGAGATGAGCCATGTCTGCTTTCCAGGCATGTATAAAATTTTTGATCTTCCTTAGCATTAGGTAATTTTATCATAAATCCTGGGCGATCTTGACATTAGGAAGCAATTGTGTGTATGCTCAAAGAGTAGAATAAGGCGAAGGGAGGTGATACAACATGAAAGCACTTCATATGGTAGCATATCTTCTTCTTTGGATCGGAGGTCTTAATTGGGGTCTTATCGGTCTTTTCGAATTTAATTTAGTAAATTCAATTTTGGGAACAGCTCCTGTTGTTGAAAAGCTTGTCTATGTATTGGTGGGAGCTGCAACTTTGTATATTATCGCGACCCACAAAGGAGATTGTAAGGTTTGCGGAGGAAAATAAAGCTTAAACTTTTAAGATTTTTGAAGCTTTGCTTATTTTAGGATAGGTGATCGTGGAGTTTTTTCGATGATTTTTTTCCTAGATTCGACAAGTTAATTATATTAGTGTATAATCAAATAACTTCTTTTTGAAACTTGCTTGTTTTCAAACTACCTTATAAATAGTTTGTACTGCTATATAGTTTTCAAAGAAAGTTTATAAGAACGGAGGTGAAAACATAGTGGCTAAGAAATTGTTTGTAGGTAGTCTTTCCTGGGGAACAACCTCGGAAAAGCTTTCTGAATTTTTCTCTCAAGCGGGGGCTGTAATTTCTGCAAATGTCATAAACGACAGATACACGGGTAGATCTAAGGGATTTGGTTTTGTTGAAATGTCAACAGATGAAGAAGCACAGGCGGCAATAGAAAAACTAAATGGTCAGAATCTTGACGGAAGATCAATCGTAGTAGCAGAAGCCAAACCGCAAGAGAATAGAGATGATAATTTTCCAAGAAAAGATTTTAGAGGTAGAGATGACAGAAGTAGGGGAGGATTTAGTAGGGACAGAAAAGACAATCGCAGGAGTTATTAGAACCGGAACTCGCGGAAAATTAATAAGATCTGTAAACGGGTATAGGTGATTGAACGAATTGCTCCGGATTATGTTTTAGTGGGCTTATATATATCCTAAACCGGATTTAGTTCTGTTTCTTTTTGCGGTTACGCTGGGACTCTCTCATTCTTTCTTCGCGGGCCGCTTGCATTTCCATAGTTTTCTGTTTTTGCGCGGCAAGCTTTTCCTCAACAATCTTCTGGCAATCAGCATCGGGACAAACCGTTTCTGTGTGAATTATAGTACTTTCGCCAAAATATTCTTCAATTTTTTCAGTCCAACTTCTTGATTCAATCCTTGCTTTTCCGCATCTTGTACAGGGGTTTGATAATTTTTTGTCCATATATATATAGACTCCAGGCAGTAATTCGCATTTATCTTGAGAGAGAATTCTATTATACTCCAAATTTCTTAATTTCGCTAATACCCAAAGTTCTTTTTTGATTTACGGGCTAAAATGTATAATATTTCTTATGGATCAATTTTTATATGTTTTATTTTCTCTCCATTTTTTAAATGACGGCATACGAACCGGAATTATTGCTTTGCTTCCTTTTGTTTCAAGAGATTTACATCTAAGTTTTACAATGGTAGGTTTTTTGGGATCTTCGCAGGGTTTTCTTGGGGCAATTATGTCGCTTCCGGCAGGATTTCTTGCGGGGAGAATCGGGGGATATAAACTCATTCTTTTATCTCTTCTTGTTTATTCAATAGGAGCTCTTGGAATCGGCGCATCAGCAAACTTGCTGATTCTTATCTTTGCTTTTTACATTACCGCCATAGGTTTTGGAACCTTTCATGTTGTGAGTTTTTCGCTTGTCGCAAGGCTGTCCCAAAAAAATAATATCGGAAGAAATGTTGGTAATTTCGCGGCTTTGGGAGATGCCGGAAGAGTAATTATTCCATCTGCTGCGCTGTTTGCGATTCCATATTTTGGCTGGAGGCTTACTTATACCGGAATCGCTATTTTGGGTCTTGCTTTTTTTGGAGTCTTGACGCTTGCCTTGCAAAGAAAAGGCCTGCGAAATTTTCAAAATTTTCAAAACAACCAGGAAACTCACATTGAATGGATAAAACAAGTGGCTTTATTATTCAAGAAGAGAACCCTTCTGCTGACGGTCTTGGCGGCAGTTATTGACGGTTTAGCCGGAAGCTCAATTTATATCTTTTTACCATTCTTATTGCTAGCCAAAGGTGTTTCAGTCGCAACGCTTGGAATTTTTATCGGATTATATTTTGCCGGAAGCCTGTCAGGAAAATCGGCGCTTGGACGAGGGGTGGATAAATTCGGAAACGCGCGGATATTTATTGCCGCCGAATTATTAATGGCATTGTCTTTAATATTCTTGGCTTCCTTAAATCAAATTATCCTTCTTTTACTAGTGGCTTTTTTACTTGGATTGTTTACAAGAGGTACAACTCCGGTGGTCACCTCCCTTTTTTCCCAAGTTTCACATTCGGACCATTATGAAAAAGTGTTTGCAATAAGCGAAACTTTCCTGAGCATTACTGCGACCTTTTCTCCAGTCGCTATGGGAGTAATTGCGGATCAGGCAGGCATATCTTTTGTATTCTACGCAGCGTCCCT